>ERZ802830.9-NODE-9-length-142527-cov-35.6811_pt1 | contig 142527 bp, 162 predicted proteins | sample MGYA00345654_ERZ802830 | MGnify/ENA primary metagenome ERZ802830 (study PRJEB30503, sample SAMEA104212375) | marine metagenome | biome: Westerlies Biome; feature: [SRF] surface water layer (ENVO:00010504) within the epipelagic zone...; material: water...
ATTTTCATCATCAATCACCGATGGGTTAAGCCATACAGAAACGATAATTCCCAAATCATTTGCTTTTTCTTTTGGAATATCACCATTTCTAACTGCATCAAGGACTCCATTTGCTATTGCACCTTGTACAGTACCCATTAAAATATTTGTATATTTTGTATCTTTAACAGTAACTTTACTTACCATTAGTGTTGCTGGTTTAACCATGATATCTGTATTCATTATTGCTAGTACTCTTGAATGACCTTTTACTTGATCACCAAGTAGAGTCGCAAATGCTGTTCCTACTGGCCCATCAAGCTCCCCAATAATTATTTCTGGTTCAGCAGCTGTTCCTGGAGGACCTCCAGCAACTAGTGATTCAGCTACTCTCATTACTATTCTATCGCTCATTTATATACTCCTTGAATATTTATGTATTTAATTTAATACTTATTAAAATGCATAATAGCAATATAACAAAACTAGCGCCATGAGATATTTATGAATCACGAATTTTATATGAAAGAATGTATCTCTCTTGCAAAAATGTCAAAAGAATACGGTGAAGTACCTGTAGGAGCTATGTTGTTAAAAAATAATAAAATTATTTCTAAAGCTCATAATACATCAATAAGTCTTAGTGACCCTACCGGACATGCAGAAATAAACGTTATAAGAGACGCCTGCAAAAAAATAAATAATTATAGAATTAATAATTCAGTTTTATATGTAAGTCTTGAGCCTTGCTTGATGTGTATATCAGCTATATGTGAAGCAAGAATAGAAAATGTTATTTTTGGAGCGTATGCAGATTATGATAAGAATTTTCAAAGCAAGTTTAATTATGTAAAGAATAGATTTAAATTAAACCATACGCCAAAATTTATTGGCGGTATTTTAGAAGAGGAATGCTCGTTACTTATTAAAAATTTTTTTAAGGTTAAGAGAAGCTAGATGTGATCTATCATCATGAATAATGTTTAGGTATGCTTGTATCCTTTTTACATATTTTACCGGCTCATTACCTCTAGCGTATCCATATTTTGTTTTCTTATAGAATTTTTTTACTTTTAAAAGTGGCAAATGTTTTTTAACATCAGACCAGTAGTTTGGATTGTAACCAAGTCTTTCAGTAATTACTCTTGCATCTTCTAAATGACCTAAGCCAACATTATAAGAGGCTAGAGTCATCCATATTCTGTCAGACCCAACAATTGAATTGGGAAGCCGCTTAAAAATATTTTCTAAATATTTTACACCACCATACACACTTTGATTAGGATCTAATCTATTTTTAATACCAATATAACTAGCTGTATCTTTAGTTAACATCATTAATCCTTTGACTTTAGTTTTTGAAACAGCTTTATGGTTCCAGTGAGATTCTTGATATGAAATTGCAGCAATCAACTCCCATGAGAAGATAGAATTTCTTGTGTGTTTTTTAAAATAACCAATGTATTTAGGTAGTCTTTGATCTATCTTTCTTACAAAAATTGATTCTTCAACTTCATTTAAATTATTATCTTCATTGATCGACAGATAAATATCTTTTTGTACAAAACACTTTTGCTCACTTTTAGAAAGGGGCGTCTCAATACTCTTAAAAGAGTTGCTTCCAGAAAATCCGAAAGTACATATTATCGGCAAAATATATAAATTTATAAATTTATTAGAAATGTTTTCTTTTTTTGTTATCCAAGTAATGACTTTTGTCCTTTTATAGTAGTACTTGGAAGGATATATTAACACTATATATAGTGTTTTTCAAAACTATAAACACATTATAATATACTTATATAGAACTAGCATATCCTAAATACTACTATTAATCCCTTGTCACAAAGGCCACATTGGTGTACTTTACACATCTTGATTGTTTTTAAATTCCATAGAATTTAAAATAATAATAATAAACGAATTAATCGTTAATAATCAAAAACATAAGAATAATTGGAGAGAATAAATTTAAATGGCAACTATTCCAGGTTTAGTATTATCACATAATAATAATCATCCTGATGCTGTAGCGCTTAGGTATAAACAATTAGGTATTTGGAACTCATATAGTTGGTCTGATTATCTTGCAGAAGTCACATCATCAACAAATGCTTTAAAATCTTTGTCAATAGGAAAAGGAAGCGTGGTTGCAGTATATGGTAACAATGTACCAAAACTTATTTTTTCTATTTCAGCCATTCAAGCTTTAGGCGGAATCGTAGTCCCTATTCACCCAGAATCAACAAGTAGCGAACTTAAAAAAATACTAAGCGATTCAAAAACTGAAATCTTAATAGCTGAAGATCAACAACAAGTAGATACTTTTCTAGGTATTGAATCTGAATGCAGTGTAAATAAAGTTATTTATCTAGATGGAAGAGGAATGGCTACTTACAAAAATGAAAATTTGAATTCATTCGATGATCTTATTGTAAAATCAAATAATGCTAGCATCGAAAATGACATTAATTCAATTAATGAAAATGACACAGCTTTCTATTTGTTTGATGAACATGAAGACTCGCTTTATAAGGTAAGTCATGCGGCAATAATAAATAATAGTTCTAAAATTATTACTTTGAATACTTTAACAGAGAAAGATTCTATAGTGTCGTATTTACCTTTATCTATACCAACAAATTTATTATTTACGTTTGTTACTTCATTAAATAGCGGTATGTCATTAAATTTACCAGAAAGTAATCAAACTATAGAGAAAGATATACAAGAGATTGGCCCAACAATATTATATGCACCTTCTTTTGTGTTTAAACATATTATTACGTCTATAGCTTATAGAATTGAGTCAGCAAACGAGGCTAACTATAATAGGTACATGAATCACTATAAATCATTAATGGAAATCTATAACAAAGAAGTAAGTGGCGAGAGTTCCTTATTAGACAAAATTAAAAAGTCTTGGATAATGCTTACAACTTTTGCACCAGCTAAAAATGTGTTTGGTTTAACAAAAATAAAACATGCTTTTGTTAGTGATGGTGTTTTGTCAAAAGTTAACTTTGACTTCTTCCATGCAATTGGCGTTGAAATTCAACATTCTTTTGGGCAGGCAGCTTCATGTGGGTGTATATCTGTTCAGCCAGATCATTCCGTATCTTCTGAAAATGCAGGGAAAGCAATGACTGGATGCGAAATTAAAATCAATGATGATTCTGAAGTTTGCTTTAAAACAGATTGTTCGGCAGAAAATTTAGCTGGTAGCAATAATTCTAATGACGGATGGGTAAATTCAGGTTACGTTGGAAAACTTGATGACGTTGGAAATATTGTTATTGATGGAAGATTAGAAGACATGATTACTTTGAAATCTGGCAAAAAGTTTTCACCTGAAAACATTGAAAACTTAATTTCCTGTTCTCCATTTGTAAAAGCAGCGGTAATTTTAGGAAATAATCAGGACTCAGTTTCAGCCATTGTAGTTATTGATCCTAATTCTGTAAATTCATGGGCCGACAGAAAAAATATTAGGTATACGGGATATACTGAGCTAGCAAGTAAAGAAGAAGTTAAGGATTTAGTAAAAGAACATATAAGCTGTGTGAATGATAGCCTAGAATCATCGTTAAAAGTAAAAAGATTCGTTGTTCTTCATAGAACTCTTGTGATGAACGAAGGTGAAGTTTCAAAAACTATGGTAGTTATGAGAAAAAAAATAGCAATAAATCTTAAAGATGTTTTAACAGCGATTGAGACCAATAAAGATAATTGCAAAGTTGATGATATAGATCAGTTATCCTATGAATTAGATATTAATAAAATATAAACAGCAAAGAGAAAAAAATGTCGGATATATTAAAAGTAGAAAATGTAACTCTTCAATTCGGAGGTGTTAAAGCTATTACAGATATTAGTTTTAATGTTAAAGAAGGTGAAATCTGTGCAGTTATTGGCCCTAATGGTGCTGGAAAAAGCTCAATGCTAAATGTTATTAACGGGGTTTACTTGCCACAAATTGGTACAGTTACATACGATGGTGTTGAAAGACAATCTATAAATCCTAGAGATGCTGCGATTGCAGGAATGGCTAGAACATTCCAGAATATTGCTTTATTTCAAGGCATGAATGTCTTAGAAAATATTATGACAGGTAGAAATTTATTTATGAAGTCTACTTGGTTAGAGCAAGGATTAAATATAGGAAGAGCTAGAGAGGAAGAAAGAGTTAATAGGCTCGCTGTTGAAAAAGTAATAAAATTTTTACAAATTGAATCTATAAGGAAAACGCCAGTTTCAAAATTGCCATATGGTCTTCAAAAAAGAGTTGAGTTAGGTAGGGCATTAGTAGCTGAGCCTAAAATACTATTACTTGACGAGCCAATGGCAGGTATGAACTTAGAAGAAAAAGCGGACATGTCTTGTTTCATATTGGAAATAAATAAAGAACAAGGAATAACAACAGTTATGATTGAGCATGACATGGGTGTAGTAATGGATATATCAGACCATGTGGTAGTATTAGATTATGGTAAAAAAATTGGTGACGGTTCACCAAGTGAAGTTATGGCAAACCAAGATGTTATTGATGCATATCTTGGAGTTAGCCACTAAATAGGGGTATTAATATGGATTGGGTTTATTTAATAGAAGTTTTGGTAGGTGGGTTGATGTCAGGAGTGATGTATTCACTTGTTGCGATTGGTTTTGTATTAATTTATAAATCGTCTGGAATATTTAACTTTGCTCAAGGAACAATGCTTTTATTTGCATCTTTAACTTTTGTTAAGATGACAGAAAATGGAATAGATTTTTGGACATCATTATTTATTGCTGCAGGAATAATGGTTATATTTGGTGTTGTTACCGAGAGGTATGTAATTAGACCTTTGGCAAACCAAGATTTATTAGCTTTATTCATGGCAACAGTGGGACTCGCAACTTTCCAGGAAGGTTTTTCTCAGTTCATATGGGATTCTGATGTTCATGGCTTACAAATGAGTAAATTTTTAGATATTGGATTACTGGACCCAGCGCCAATATTTATGTCGGATCACGTTCCATGGCTAGATATTTTAATTCCAAAATTTGATATTTTTGCATCTCTAGTTGCTGGATCATTAATTGTAGTGCTAGCTTTCTTTTTCCAAAAAACAAAAACTGGTTTATCTTTAAGAGCAGTGTCAGATGATCATATGGCTGCTATGGCAGTCGGAATACCACTTCAAACAGTTTGGGCAGTTGTTTGGGCTGTAACCGGAATTATAGCTCTAGTGGCAGGTTTGCTTTGGGCTGAAAGAGTCAGTGTATCATTCACATTAATTGAAGCTGTAATGAAAGCTCTCCCAGTTATATTAATTGGTGGTCTAACTTCTATACCTGGAGCTATTGTTGGTGGACTAGTTATAGGGGTGGGAGAAAAATTGGGTGAGATATATTTAGCGGATGTATTTGGCGGACAAGGAATTGAATTATGGTTTGCGTATTTCATGGCGCTAATGTTCTTAGTGTTTAGGCCACAAGGCATGTTTGGCGAAAAATTAATTGAAAGGGTGTAAATAAATGATATATAGAGAAACAGGAAATTTTGTAACTAACTATTTTAAGGATAGAGAAATCTTTCCTCTGAAGTTTGATAAAGTAGTAGTGATATTAGGACTGCTATATTTATTTTTATATGTCCCAACAACTTCAGAATATTTTTTAAGTGCACACGTTATTCCAATATTGGCAGTAGGTTTAGCAACTGTTGGTTTGAATATATTAACAGGATTAACAGGGCAGTTATCATTAGGAACAGCTGGATTTATGTGTGTAGGCGCATTTGGAACATATAACTTAATGTTAAGAGTGCCTGATGCATTAATGTCTTTACCTTTTGCTTTGCTTTTATCTGGTATATTCGCTGGTTTAGTTGGTGTAATATTTGGACTTCCTGCAATAAGAATCAAAGGTTTTTATTTATTAGTATCAACATTAGCTGCTCAATATTTTGTTTGGTGGTTTTTTAATTCATACGCATGGTTTTTAAACTACGAGTCATCAGGGGTTGTAGCTATTGCGCCAAAATTTTATGATTACTGGGGACTAGGTAACTTCTTAGGTGTTGATATGCAAGGTTATCCAGCAAGATATTTATTAGCTTTAGTTATATGTATAGGATTAAGTTATTTTGCTAAGAATTTATTAAGAAGTAATACAGGCAGAAACTTTATGTCAGTACGAGATAGAGATATAGCTGCTAGTGTAATGGGGATCAGTGTTCCTAAAGCAAAACTATTAGCATTCTTTATCAGTTGTTTTTATTGTGGTGTTGCTGGTGGTATTTACTCATTTCTATATATTGGTAATGTTGATTTAATGATCTATGAGGTTGACCGTTCGTTTACTATATTATTTATGTTGATTATTGGTGGTTTAGGATCTATATCAGGTTCATGGTTAGGAGCTATATTTGTATACGAGTTCCCAATTATATTTACATGGGTAGGTGATTTTATATTTCAAGGTGCGTTTAATACAGCGGTAGTGGAAAATGTATCAAACATGGTTTACGGCGTATTTATTATTGCTCTTTTAATTAGAGAGCCTGGTGGATTTGCAGCATTGTGGGCAACAACAAAACAAAAATTAAGAATGTGGCCATATCCACACTAAAAGAATAAGAGGAAAAAAAATGTCTAAATCTTTATTAAAAGTTAACAATATCGAAGTTGTATATAACCATGTAATTCTTGCCTTACGTGGTGTTACGTTAGACGTTGAAGAAGGCAAAGTCGTTTCCTTGTTGGGTGCAAATGGATCTGGCAAAACTACAACTTTAAAAGCGTGCTCAAATTTACTACACGCAGAACGTGGAGCAATAACAAAAGGATCAATAGAGTATCAAGATAAAGATATAGCAAACTCTGACGCATACAATCTTGTTAAAGATGGGGTAGTTCAGGTTTTAGAAGGAAGACATTGTTTTTCACATTTGACTGTTGAAGAAAATATTATGACCGGTTCATTTATTAGAGAAAATTCAAAAGAAGCAAAACAGGATCTTGAAAGAGTTTATGATCATTTTGAAAGAATAAGAATAAGAAAAAAAAGTTTAGCTGGCTTTACATCTGGTGGTGAGCAACAAATGATTGCTATGGGAAGAGCGTTAATGTCTAGACCAAAATTAATATTATTAGATGAGCCTTCGATGGGACTTGCACCTCAACTAGTAGAGGAAATATTTGCAATAGTTAAAGCTTTAAACAAAGAAGGCGTAAGTTTTCTTATTGCCGAGCAAAATGCCATGGTCGCTCTTAAATATGCTGACGAAGGATATCTTATTGAAAATGGTAGAGTTATTCTTAAAGGAAAAGCGCAAGAATTATTAGATAGACCTGATGTGAAAGAAATGTACCTTGGTGTAGGAGCAGAAGGGCAAACAAGCTTTAGAGATATTAAGTACTATCACAGAAGAAAACCTTCTTTTACCTAACATCTAATTCAGTTTTACTAATAATAACTCCATCTAAATCAGCATAAATAAATTCGCCTGGTCTAAATGTAGCTCCCATAAAAGAAATATCAATATTAGTATCCCCAATATCTTTTTTAACACTCTTAATTGGGATCGATGATAAAGCAAATACACCAACATCAATATTAGCAATTACGTCTGAATCTCGAATACAACCATTAATAATAATTCCTGACCAATTGTTCTTACAAGCTGCCTCAGCTAGCATATCGCCAAGTAAAGCGCATTCCGTAGAAGCATTTCCATCAACAACCAGGACTTTATTACACCCATTTGTATTAACAGCCTCTCTAACTTTAGAGTTATCATTCAAGCACTTTATTGTGACTATTTGACCGCAAAATGAGTCAGTTTTACCGTAACTCTTGAATTGTTGATGCAGTATTATCAAGTTTTCGCTATATAGGTCGCATAAGTCTGCTGTTTTAAATTTTGTAATATTTTTCATATATATTAATAATTTATAGAGTTTATTTAATAATTTTTTCAAGTTTTATATGTTGAATATTTTTAGTATATTATATTTTTATCAAAGATATCGAAATTTTTAAGGACTAAAGGCCAATAAATTGGTAATATACGCACGCGAAATGACTCTATATTTCAAATAATATTCAGTATAACTTAAAGAATTAATTTAAATTATTATTTCTAAGCACATCGAGGAGACTAAAGATGGATAGAAAAGAACAGGTTAAGCAGTTAGAAAATGAATGGAAGACCAACCCTAGATGGGCAAACGTAAAAAGAGGTTATACTGCGGAAGACGTGGTTAGACTTAGAGGTTCATTTGTTCCGGAATGCAGTCTAGCAAAAAAAGGCGCAGATAAATTATGGTCATTAGTTAATGGGACTGCTAAAAAAGGATACGTGAACTGCCTCGGCGCTTTAACAGGTGGTCAAGCAATGCAACAAGTAAAAGCTGGTATAGAAGCAATTTACTTATCAGGTTGGCAGGTTGCTGCAGATGCCAACACTTCAGAGACTATGTATCCTGATCAATCACTTTATGCCTATGATTCTGTACCTACTGTTGTAAGAAGAATAAATAATAATTTCAAAAGAGCTGATGAAATTCAGTGGGCTAAAGATATAAACCCAGGAGATAAAGATTACGTTGATTATTTTGCACCTATAGTAGCTGATGCAGAAGCTGGATTTGGTGGAGTACTAAATGCATACGAGTTAATGAAAAATATGATTACAAATGGTGCCTCTGGTGTTCATTTTGAAGATCAATTAGCTGCTGCAAAAAAATGTGGTCATATGGGCGGTAAAGTTTTGGTTCCTACACAAGAAGCCGTTCAGAAGCTCATTGCTGCAAGATTAGCTTCAGATGTTATGGGAGTGCCAACTTTGTTACTAGCAAGAACAGATGCTGAAGCAGCAAATTTAATCACTTCAGATGTTGATGAGTACGATAAACCATTCTTAACCGGTGAGCGAACAGACGAGGGATTTTATAGAACAAACAATGGTATTGACCAAGCTATATCAAGAGGCCTTGCATACGCTCCTTATGCAGACTTAATATGGTGTGAGACTGGAACACCTGACTTAGAATTCGCAAGGAGTTTTGCTGAAGCTATAAGGGCGCAATACCCAGATCAATTGTTAGCATACAATTGTTCACCTTCATTTAACTGGAAGAAAAATCTAGATGACGCAACGATTGCTAAGTTTCAAGATGAACTGAGTGCAATGGGATACAAATATCAATTTATAACTTTAGCTGGAATTCATAATATGTGGTACAACATGTTCGATTTAGCACATTCATATGCAGCAGGTGAAGGGATGAAGCATTATGTTGAGAAAGTCCAAGAGCCAGAGTTTACGGCAGCTGATAAAGGTTATTCATTTGTGAGTCATCAGCAAGAAGTTGGAGCTGGCTATTTTGATGATGTTACTACTGTAATTCAAGGCGGAAAATCATCTGTTACAGCTTTAACTGGATCTACAGAAGAAGAGCAGTTTTAAAAGTAAATAAATAACACGGAAGCTAAAAATTATGTTTAAACATATATCTGTTCCAGAAGAAGGAAGTAAGATTTATTTTGATAATGAAAATAATCTTGTGGTACCTAATAATCCCATTATACCTTTTATACAGGGTGATGGGATAGGTTTAGATATTACTCCAGTGATGCAAAATGTTGTAAATAATGCAGTAGAAAAAGCATATAAGGGCGAAAAAAAAATTCATTGGATGGAGGTATTTGCTGGCGACAAGGCAGTTGAGAAGTATGGAGAACATAATTATCTCCCCAAAGAGACATTTGATGCGATTGAAAAATTTGTAGTTGCAATTAAAGGTCCATTAACAACACCAGTAGGAGAAGGCCTAAGATCTTTAAATGTAGCAATAAGACAAGAAATGGATTTATATGCATGTGTTAGACCAATAAAATATTTTCCGGGAACCAGGACCCCTTTAAAAAGCTCTAGCACAACCGATATGGTTATTTTTAGAGAAAATACAGAAGATATTTATGCTGGTATAGAGTGGGCTGCACAAACAGAAGACGTGGAAAAAGTCTTGCATTTTTTAATTGAAGAAATGAAAGTTAAGGGAATTAGATTTCCTAAAAGTTCTGGTATAGGAATAAAACCTGTATCGAAAGAGGGCTCTGAAAGATTAATTCGAAAAGCCATCCAGTATGCAATTGATAATAACAGAACATCAGTTTCTTTAGTTCACAAAGGAAATATCATGAAATTTACAGAAGGTGCATTTAGAAACTGGGGTTATGAGCTTGCACAAAAAGAGTTTAACGGAAATGAAATAGATGATGGTCCCTGGTGTAAAATTATTAACCCTAATAACGGAAATGAAATTATAATAAAGGATGTAATAGCAGATAATTTTCTTCAACAAATACTTTTAAGGCCAGAAGAATATGATGTAATTGCGACATTAAACTTGAATGGTGATTATATTTCAGATGCTCTAGCAGCCCAAGTCGGTGGAATAGGAATTGCTCCTGGAGCAAACATTTCAGATAAAGTTGCTGTTTTTGAAGCTACACATGGATCAGCTCCAAAATATGCAGGGAAAGATAGAGTCAATCCTGGATCAATAATATTGTCAGCTGAAATGATGTTAAGATACATGGGCTGGAATGAGGCAGCTGATAATGTAATGAATGGAGTCGCGCAAGCTATTGCAAATAAAACTGTCACTTATGATTTAGCAAGGGTAAGAGCAGGGATGGTAAAGCTTGTAGGAAAACATGAACATGGCCAGGAAATAGGAAAAGATCTAGAAGAACTAATGCCAGGAGCTACATTAGTTACTTGTAGCGGATTTGGTGATGCCATTATTAATTGTATGTAAAATAATATATTTATGAGTCAAACATTTAAAATTACCTACTTTAATCATAATTCAGTTTATGAAATATATTCTAAAGAAGTTTATCAATCAGACATGTATGGATTCATAGTTGTAGAAAATCTTGTATTTGGAGAAAATACAAGTTTAGTAGTTGACCCAAGTGAAGAAAAATTAAAAACGGAATTTGAAAATGTTAAAAGATTCTTTGTCCCTGCGCACAACATCATTCGTATCGACGAAGTTGAAAAAGAAGGTGTTGCTAAAATAACTTCAGCCGAAGGCAATGTTAAGAATTTCCCATCAGGAAGTTTCACTATCCCCCCCACCTCAAATAATACTGAAAACTAAAAATACACATATTTTCATAAACAAACAATTATATGATTTATGTTAGAATTATAAATTCTTACGGAGAGGTGTCAGAGTGGTCTATCGTGCTTCCTTGGAAAGGAAGTGTTGGGTCAAACCAACCGTGGGTTCGAATCCCTCCCTCTCCGCAGATAATTAAGAAAAATTATGGACGACAATAAAATTAAACTACAAAAATCTATAAGAAGCAGCTTAACAAAGCAAGCTGTTGATTTTTTAGTTCCTTTTATTAGCTCAGTAGTTTCTATTTTGACAACAAAAGAATTAAGTAGCTTTGATGTAAAAAAGCAATTAAAAAAACTGAAAATTAAAAATATAAGAACCAAAGGCGATCAAATTGAATCACAAACTAGAGTTTTAGATTTTAAGGTTTACATTTTATATGCAGGCGTTAGAAATTATATTTTTAAAGTTGAAGGTTTAGCACATTATTCTGGCTTTTTATTTATGGAGACAAATAAAGGTATGATAGTTCATGATAATGTAGATGATGATCCAAAATTATTAGCAAAGGATTTAAAAGTTTTGTTTACTAAGAATTATAAAAGTCCATATCCGGTCACAGACATTTTTTTAGAATTTATTAATTCTAATGTAAATAAATTAGAATAATTTTTTTATGGATATTTTTTTTTCAATTCTTTTCAAAATACTTCCATTATATATTTTTGTTATTATTGGTTATATAGCAGGAAGATATTTAAATATTGACGCTAAAGGAATTGGTAAGCTAATTATTTATGTTATCGCGCCATTTGTTATATTTGAAGCAATATCACATTCAAACTTATCGATAAGTACTTTTATAATTCCAATTGCTACTTTTTTATTATGCTCAATTATTGCATTTGTTTTTTTTGAATATGGAAAATACATTTATGATGACTCGAGAGCTAATGTTCTTGCTGTAGTAGCCGCAGAAGGTAATACTGGGTATTTTGGTATACCGATTGCTCTTCTACTTTTTAGTCAAAGTACATTTGGTATTTATATTTTAGGGACACTTGGTGTTACAATCTTTGAAAATACTGTAGTCTATTATTTAACTGCTCGTGGTAGATATACTGTTAAGGAATCCATGGGCAGACTAAAAAAACTCCCAGCCATATATGCTTTTATATTTGCAATTATTTTCCTTTACTTTGATATAAAACTTCCTGAGTCTATGAATAATTTTGTAATAAATATGCAGGGAGCATATGTTGTTTTAGGAATGATGCTTATTGGATTCGGTATATCTAAAATAAATAAATTTTCATTTGACTATAAATTTATTACTTTATCATTTGTTGGTAAGTTTGTTATATGGCCATTAATAATATTAACTTTAGTTTTTATTGATTATCATTTTTTCAATATATATAGTATTGATATTTATAGAGCCTTTATATTGCTGTCAATAGTTCCTATTGCTGCTAACACAGTGATATTTGCTACAGCACTTGATGTTCATCCGGATAAGGTCTCATCAGCTGTACTTTTTTCTACAATTTTTGGTTTAATATATGTTCCAATAGTGATGGTTTTTTTATTTAAATAATTTAATAATTAAAATCATAATTGTGATAGCATCATTTCAATATGAGTAATATAGTATTAGCAACAAAATGGCGCCCAAAATTATTTTCTGACCTTATAGGACAAGATCCTGTGGTTACAGCACTTATAAATAGTTTGGACAATCAAAGACTTCATCATTCATATTTATTTACAGGCACTAGAGGAGTTGGTAAAACGACTTTAGCAAGAATTTTAGCTAAATGCTTAAATTGTGAGACTAATGGAGTTAGTTCAAAACCTTGTGGAAAATGCGCAAGTTGTTTAGCTATAGATGCTGGTCAGTTTGTTGATTTATATGAGGTTGATGCTGCATCAAGGACAAAAGTTGAGGATACTAGAGAGTTACTAGAGAATGTTCAGTATTTGCCAACTCAAGGAAGATTTAAAATATATCTCATTGATGAAGTTCATATGCTTTCAACACATAGTTTTAATGCATTATTAAAAACGTTAGAAGAGCCACCTGAACACGTCAAATTCATTTTAGCGACTACTGATCCTCAGAAAATTCCTAGCACAATATTATCTAGATGCTTGCATTTTAGTCTAAATAGAATATCAGCTGAAGTAATTAGGAATCAGTTAGAGAAAGTCTTAACAAACGAAAATATTAATTTTGAAGAGAACGCAACAAAAAATATTTCAAAGATAGCTGATGGAAGTATGCGTGATGCATTAAGTATATCAGAACAATGCATATCTCATGGAGATAATAAAATTACATATAATAATATATGCAAAATATTATGCTTAATGCCAGCAGAAAATATTAATGAAATAGTAAATTTAATAGTAAATAACGATGTAAAAAAATTAATGGATTTAATTGAGCAAATGTACTTCCAGACAGCAGATTTCAAATATATTTTGGAAGAACTGATTTCAATCTTTCATCAAACAGCAATGTTTAAAGTTACAAATAAGCTGAATGACAGCATATATGATACAAGTATAAAAAGTTTGTCAGAAAAATATAGCGAAGAAGAAATTCAAGTTTTGTACCAAACCGGAGTTGCAAATTTAAAAGATATAGAGTTTGCACCAGATCATAAAAGTGGTTTTGAAATAGCATTAATAAGAATGATATTATTTATGCCTTTCAAAATAGATACTAGCGAAGAAAATAATAACAATGGTAACTTAGAAAAAATATCTTCCAAAAAAAAACCATCAGATCAAGACCTTAATCAAAAAAGTTTACAAAAAAAAAATAATTCAAAGGAAAAAGAAGTTCTATCTATAGAGAACAATTGGGAAATAATAGTAAAAAGACTTGATATTGATTCAATTACTAGAAATTTGGCAAAAAATATTATTTTTGATAAAAAAATAGATAATACTTTGCATTTTCTTATCGGAGAAGACCGCGCTAGCGTTGTTACAGAAAAATCAAAAGATAAGCTTAAAGAGGCTCTAACAAATTATTTCGGTAATGATATAAAAATATTTATAGAAACTTCAAATAACGATTTATCTACACTTCATAAAAAGGATGAAGAAGATTATAATAATAAAATATCAAACGCCGATAAAATAATAAATAATGATGATTTTATTAAAACTATAAAAGAAAAATTTGACGCTACTAGCGTTGAAAATTCTGTACAAATTAAAGATCTAACTAATGGAGAATAATTATGCTTAAAGGACTTGGTGGTATGGGAGACATGATGGGGCTTATGAAGCAAGCTCAAAAAATGAAGAAAGATATGAAAAAATTAAAGAAAGAGATTTCTAAAACCAACATAACAGTTTCTGATAGTAACAACATACTTACTGTTGTAATGAATGGTGATCATATTTTACAAAAAATAAATTTTACTGATGATTTTGATTTTTCTGATTCAAAAAAAGTAGAGTTAATTGTTAAGGATGTTATTAACCAAGCCTCTAAAGAAGTAGATAAAATGTCTTCTGATAAAATGTCAGTTTTATCTAAACAAGGGTTGCCCACTGACTTACCATTTTAACTGATGCCAAACAGAAAAACATTAATAGATGATTTAATAAATGCTTTAACTTGTTTGCCAGGTGTTGGAAAAAAAACAGCCCAGAGAATGACATATCATCTATTGCAAAGAGCGAAAGACGATGCTTTAAATTTATCTGATGTTCTTAAAGAAGTTGTTACAAGTACAGTAAACTGTAAATTATGTAGGAATTTATCACAAGAAAATATATGTGATCTTTGTTCAGATGACGGTAGGGATAACAGTATGCTTTGCATAGTTGAGAGTCCAGCAGATGTTTTTAATATGGAAAATAGCACAAACTATAATGGAAAATACTTTGTGTTGTTAGGTAAACTTTCTCCGCTAGATGGAATTGGACCCAAAGAAATTGGCCTTGATATTTTAGAAGATAAGATTTCTTCTGGAGTGGTAAGTGAACTAATTCTGGCAGTAAATTACACTGTTGAAAGTGATGTTACTGCACATGTAATTAGTGAGATAGCTCTAAAAAACTCTATAAAAGTAACAAGACTTGCACAAGGGGTACCTGTTGGTGGTGAACTTGAGTATCTAGATCAATATACTTTATCTAAAGCTTTTGATAAAAGAACAGTATATTAATATATACAGAAATAAATATGATGATGTGGTATGTTAAAAAGTTATGAAAAAGAACTCAAAAAATTTGATCTGGATAGATTTAGAAATGACAGGACTCGATACGTTTAATGATCGTGTAATCGAAATTGCTACAATAGTTACTGATAAAGATCTTCATATATTAGAAGAGGGGCCGGTAATAGCAATTAAAACACCTCAAGAAGCTATCGATAAAATGGATGATTGGAATACACACCAACATAATAAATCAGGACTCGTTGAAAGAATTTTAAAGAGTAGTTATACATATATAGATGCTCAGGAAATAACAATAGAATTTTTACAAAAGTATATTGAGCATAATAAGTCACCAATGTGCGGTAGTGGTATATGTCAAGACAGAAGATTTTTGGCTAGATGTATGCCTGATTTAGAAGATTTTTTTCATTATAGAAACTTAGATGTTAGTACAATTAAGGAACTTGCTAATAGATGGTATCCAAAAATAAAGTTTAGAAAAGATCCTCAGCACCTTGCTCTACAAGATATAAAGGATTCAATAGAGGAATTAAAATTTTATAGAAATTCTATTTTTCTTGATATAGTTTAATATTATTTTTAACATTTATATTAATAACGGTATCAGAAGCCTTCTCATTGGTTCCTGGGTAATCAAGATTATAATGAAGACCTCTGCTTTCTTTTCTTGTTAGAGCGGAAGTAATAATAATCTCTGCAATATATATGAGATTCCTAAGTTCTATTAAATCACTTGATATAACATTTTTATTAAAACAATCTTCTATTTCTTTTTTATACATTGAAACCCTAATTTTGGCTTTAAGTAGTCTTTCATTTGTTCTTACAATACCTACGTAATTCCACATTAATGTTCTAATCTCTTTCCATGAATGTTTTATTATCACTTCTTCGCTTATTTTTTTGTTTCTACTATATTTTAAATCACTATTTATACTACAATGTTTTTCACCTTCACATTTTTTTATGTCTTCTAAAACTTTCTTTGAAAAAAATATACATTCAAGTAATGAATTACTTGCCATTCTATTAGCGCCATGAAGACCTGAATGTGCAACTTCTCCTATTGCATAAAGATTTTTAATATTTGTTTTGGCATTAATATCAATATTAATTCCACCACAAGTATAGTGTGTTGCTGGAACAACGGGTATTGCCGTTTTTGTAATATCAATATTGAACTCAAGACACTTTTTATAAATATTTGGAAAGCTTTTTTTTACAAAAGAACTGTCTTTATGAGATATATCTAATAGTACATAATCAAAACCATGTATTTTCATTTCACTATCAATTGCTCTTGCAACTATATCTCTTGGAGCTAGCACACCTCGAGAATCATATTTATGCATAAAAGGTTCTCCATTGGGTAATAATAATTTCCCTCCTTCTCCACGTAATGATTCACTCACAAGGAATGACTTTGCTTTATGATGATATAGACATGTCGGGTGAAATTGCATAAATTCCATATTTGTTATATCGCAACCTGCTCTATATGCCATTGCTATTCCATCACCTGATGAGGTATCTGGGTTACTTGTATAAAGATAAACTTTATTTGCACCACCAGTCGCTAACACAACAAATTTAGCCTGAAAAATATCTATTAAATTTGTTTTTTTGTTAAGCACATAAGATCCAACGCATTTTTTTTTATTAGTATTTACTTCAGTTGTAGTGATTAAATCTATTGCAACATGATGTGTAAATAATTCAATATTAGAATTCTCTTTTACTTTACTAATTAAACTATCTTGAATGGCTTCGCCTGTTTTATCCGCAGCATGAACAATTCTTGGATAAGTATGTCCGCCTTCTTTAGTAAGGTGTAATTTATCGCTAGAACTTGATTCATTTTTAGTAAACTTTACACCTTGTTCTAATAACCAATCAACAATATCCTTAGACTCTTTTGCAACAGATTTAACAATATCCTCTTTGCATAAACCTGCTCCGGATTCCATGGTATCTTCTACGTGTTGATCAATAGAGTCAATTTTACTTAATACTGCCGATATGCCCCCCTGAGCATAATAAGTACTACCTTCGTGCAATTCAGTTTTAGAAATTAAACCTACAGAGGTATTTTTTGGCAATTTTAGAGCAAGGCTATTTCCAGCCGCTCCACTGCCAATTATTAGCACATCAAAAACTCTCTTATTTTCAACTTGTTTTAAAATTTTGACTAACCTTTGTGGTAGAATAAGTATAATCTAATATAAAAAATGAACTAAGGCAAATATGAAAACATTAACAAAAAATATTTTTCAGGCAGTGTTATTTATTTTTATTCTGTCGAATGAGGTTTTTGCTGAAAATGCTAATCTCCCAGATTTTACTAAGTTAGTTGAAGCTAATAAAGCAAGTATTGTTAATATTAGTACAGTAAGAAAAAATACCAAAAGTAATCAAAATACCAATCCTGAATTGCGCAATGATGAATTAAATGATTTTTTGAAAAAATTTTTTGGTGATAAAGGTTTTGAGAACCCTGAAAGAAAAAAACCAAGAAATTCTCAGTCAATGGGATCAGGTTTTATTTATTCAGCTAATGGGTACATAATTACAAATCATCATGTTATAGCTGATGCTGATCAAATAATAGTTAAACTAAATGACAAAAGAGAATTAGATGCTAAATTAATTGGTTCCGACCCATCAAGTGATATTGCACTACTAAAAATTAAAGCAAAAAATTTAAAACCTGTAAAGATCGGTAAATCTGAAAATCTGAAAGTTGGGCAATGGGTGTTAGCCATTGGCTCACCTTTTGGTTTTGAAAGTACAGTCACAGCAGGGATAGTTAGTGCAATAGGACGAAGCTTGCCAAATGATAACTATGTTCCATTTATTCAAACAGATGTTGCAATAAATCCAGGAAATTCCGGAGGGCCCTTGTTTAACTTAGATGGTGAAGTAATTGGTATCAATGCACAAATTTTTAGTAGGTCAGGTGGTTTTATGGGATTATCTTTTGCTATACCAATGGATGTTGCAAATAACGTAGTTGGGCAATTAAAAAGATCAGGGAAAGTTTCAAGGGGATGGCTTGGAGTTTATATTCAGGAAGTTACTAACAATTTAGCCAAATCTTTTGGAATGAAAAATCCATCTGGAGCATTAATATCTAAAATTATTCCTGAAGGACCAGCATCAAAATCTGATTTAAAAGTAGGGGATATTATCTTAAAATTTGATAATAAAAAAATTGACACATCGTCATCTTTACCGCCAATAGTAGGAAATACAAAAGTTGGTAAGAATGTAAAAATTGAGATTTTAAGAAACGGTGTTAAGAAAAACATTAATTTCAAAGTTCAAGAATTACCAATTCAGGTAGCTGAAAAAAAAGTAAAGAAAATTAATTCGGAAAAAGCATCTAAAAAAATTCTTGGTATGACGTTAGAAAATATATCAGATCAAGATAGGAAGAACTTAGGTATAGCTAATAAACTAGGTGTGAGGGTTAAAGAAGTTTCTGGAAACCCGGCTTACGAGTCTGGATTATTAAAAAATGATATCATTTATCAGATTTCCGGGAATAATATTCAAAATATAGAGGAATTTGAAAAGATTATAAAGAAAATGAAAAAAGGTGAATTTGCATCATTATTAGTAAGAAGATCTCAAGGAAACTCCCTTTATCTTGCAATTAAAATAGAGTAATCATAGATGCCAGACACTGAAAAAGATTTAATTCGAAATTTTTCTATTATAGCTCACATTGATCATGGAAAATCTACTTTAGCAGATAGATTTATTCAGATCTGTGGTGGGTTAACAGAAAGGGAGATGAGCTCGCAGATATTAGATTCTATGGATCTTGAAAAGGAAAGAGGGATTACTATAAAAGCTCAAAGTGTGAGATTAAATTATAAAGCTTTAAATGGAAAAACCTACCAATTTAATATTATTGATACGCCTGGCCATGTAGATTTTTCATATGAAGTTTCAAGGTCTTTAGCAGCATGCGAAGGAGCATTACTTGTTGTTGACGCTTCTCAAGGTGTAGAAGCACAAAGTGTTGCTAACTGTTATAAAGCAATAGAACTTGATTTAGAAATCTTACCAGTATTAAATAAAATCGATCTTCAGTCGGCAGACCAGGACTCTGTTAAAAAACAAATACAAGAAATTATTGGAATTGATACAGTAGACTCTATTGGAGTTAGTGCTAAAACTGGATTAGGTGTTGAAGAATTACTTGAGTCTATAATTGATAAAATACCACCACCAAAAGAGATAACTAATGATAAATTAAAGGCGCTTATAATAGATTCTTGGTTTGATAATTACCTAGGTATAGTTTCATTAGTAAGAGTTATTAGCGGTTCATTGCAATTAAAACAAAAAATTAAATTAGCATCTACAAACGTAACCTATCAAGTTGAGGAACTTGGATGTTATTCCCCAAAAATAAATAAATTAAAGACTATTAATGAAGGTGAAGTTGGTTATCTCGTTGCAGGTGTAAAAGATATAGCTTCTGCAAAAGTTGGAGATACCATACTTTCTTATAATGACGAAACAAGTAAACCATTAGAAGGCTTTAAAGAAATCCAACCAAAAGTTTTTGCTGGTTTATTCCCAATTAATAGTGATGATTACAAAGATTTTAGAGATGCACTAGAAAAGCTTGAGTTAAATGATTCTTCGTTTGATTATGAACCAGAAACTTCTAAAGCACTAGGACATGGTTTTAGATGCGGTTTTCTTGGAATGCTTCATATGGAAATAATTCAAGAGAGACTAGAAAGAGAGTACAAGTTAGATTTAATATCAACTTCACCAACAGTTGTTTATAAGGTTATACAAAAAAATGGAATAACACTTAATGTTGATAATCCAAGCTCATTACCCGATCCTTCAAGTATTGAAGAAATTCACGAGCCAATTATATCTGCATCAATGCTAGTACCTAATGAATTTATTGGAAACGTTATAACTTTATGTGAGCAAAAAAGAGGAAAGCAAATAAAAATTTCTTATGTTGGCGGTCAGGCTTTGATAGAGTATTACTTGCCTTTAAATGAAGTCGTTTTAGATTTTTTTGATAAGCTAAAATCATGCACGAAAGGATATGCATCATTTGATTATTACATACATTCTTTTGAAAAATCAGATTTACAAAAATTAGATATTTTAATTAATAGTGAAAAAGTTGATGCTTTATCATTAATTGTACATAAGTCTAGATCTCTTAGTATAGGAAGAAAATTAGTAAATGGAATGAAAGATGTAATACCAAGACAAAATTTTGATATAGCGATACAAGCTGCCATAGGCTCTCAAATTATTTCAAGAGCAACTACAAAAGCTTATAGGAAAGACGTAACTGCAAAATTATACGGTGGTGATGTTACTAGAAAAATGAAGCTATTAAAAAAACAAAAACTAGGTAAAAAAAGAATGAAACAAGTTGGTAAAGTAGAGTTACCTCAAGAAGCATTTATGGCAGTTTTAAAAATTGATACGAATGATTAAATATTTTGTAATATTCTTTGTACTTCTAAGTAATGCAAATGGTAGCGATTTATTAAACATAACATTTCTTGGAACAGGAACCCCAAGGCCAAATTTAGATAAACTTGGTCCATCTATTCTTATAAAAGCAAATCAAGAAGAACTGCTCATTGATGTTGGAAGAGGTATTACTTTAAGACTCAATCAAATTGGAAACAACTATTCAAAAATAAATAATATTTATCTTTCCCATATGCATTATGACCATATAATTGGGTTAGCTGATTTTTGGTTAACAAGTAACTTATGGCAGAAGAAAACAGACACAAATATTTATGGTCCTAAAGGAGTAAAGAAATTTTGTGACGGATTAATGAATTCATATCAACTTGACCTAAAGTATAGGTACGAAGGAAATAATTATTCTAAGTTAAAATGTATTAATTTTTCGGAGATTAGTATAAATAATAATAAAATATTAGTTACTCCATTTACCAATGATCATGGACATGTTGATAATTCGTATGGATTTAAGATATTATTTAATGATAAAAGTATTGTTTACTCTGGTGATACAACACTCTCTAAAAACGTTGTTAACAATGCCAAAGGAACAGATATATTGATTCATGAAATTATTGCTACATCAAAGAAGGTGCTTGACAACAATAAAAAATTAAGAAAAGTGTTTAAAAGTCATACAAACATAAATCAGATTATTAAAGTTCTTAATACTTGTAAACCAAAATTGACTATATTAAATCATGCGTTATTATTTGGTGTTAACGAAGAATATGTTCTAAGAGAAATAAAAAAAAGTTATTCAGGAAATGTAATTTTCTCTAAAGATTTGATGTCTATTGATTTAGGTGAAGAGCATAATATATTTAACATAGGAAAATAATAAAATGTCATATAAGTTAGACTTTACCAAGCCTATTTTAATGGGCATATTAAATGTTACACCTGACAGTTTCTCTGATGGTGGTGCTTACCCGTCAACCAAATCAGCAGTAGATAAAGCCATGATTATGATTGAACAAGGTGCCTCTATAATAGATATTGGAGGAGAGTCAACTAGGCCTGGTTCTGAAAGAGTTTCTGCTTTAGAGCAAAAAAGAAGAATAATCGATGTAATATCTCAATTAAAAAGTAAGATGCCAGAAAATATAATTATTAGTGTTGATACAACTTCTTCAGAAGTTGCAGAGGCAGCTATTAATCTAGGCGTTGAGATGATTAATGATATTAGTGGTGGCAAAGATGACAATAGAATGATGTCGCTTGTTGCAAAACACAATTTATACTATTGTATTATGCATATGCAAGGTTCTCCGAAAACAATGCAAAATGATCCTAAGTATACGAATGTAGTTTCTGAAGTAATAGAATTTTTATCCTTACAAGCAAAGAGAGCAACTGATTTTGGAATCATGAGAGATAAAATTATTTTAGATCCAGGAATAGGCTTTGGAAAAAAAACAGAGCATAACTTGGACATATTAAAAAATTTAGATAAGATTTCAAATCTTGGATATTACACATTGCTAGGAACAAGTAGAAAAAAAATATTTAGCGAAGTATCAAGCAAGAACAATCCAGAAGATAGAATTTCGGGAACATGCGCAACATCAGCATTAGGTGTTATGTCAGGTATAAATATATATAGGGTTCATGATGTTTGGCAAAATAGACAAGCAATAGATATAGCTTGTGCAATAAAAAATAGTTAATTCATATTAATTGCATTATTTCAACAATATGTTATGTTTTTATTAGTGCAACATCTATAAAAAAGAATTATGAGTGAAGATTTATCAAATAAAAAATGTATACCATGTGAAGGTGGAATTCCTGCATTTACCATAGAGCAAATTAATGATTTTCTTAAGAAAGTTAATGATTGGAATGTGAGCGAGGATGAAAAAAATAAATTTTACCTAATTAAAGAATTTAGTTTTAAAAATTTTATATCCAGTCAAATGTTTGTTAATAAAGTTGGTGATATAGCTGAAAAAGAGGGTCACCATCCCGATATAAGTTATGGATGGGGTTATGCAAAAATTAAAATATATACTCATGCTATTCAAGGTCTAGCAGAAAGTGATTTTATACTAGCTTCTAAAGTTGATAAGATCGCTAAATAAAACTTTCGACCATAATTGTAATAATCATAAATAGATATCTTAATGGAAGAACTTTTATATAACGCTGCATTTATCTCAATATTACAAATAATTGCTATAGACATTATACTTGGTGGTGACAATGCTATCGTGATTGCTCTGGCATGTAAAAATCTTCCTGATAAGCAAAGAAAGCTTGGAATATTTTACGGGGCAATGGGAGCGATAATTTTAAGAGTTATTATGGTTTTCTTTGCAACAACACTACTGCTTATTTCCGGTTTAAAAATAATAGGTGGGCTTCTTTTACTATGGATAGGCGTGAAATTAATTTTAGATAATAATTCAGATAGCACTTTCAATGTTAATCAAGAGAAAAATCTATTGGGAGCAATAAAGACAATTATAATTGCAGATTTTGTTATGAGTTTAGATAATTCTGTAGCTATTGCTGCTGCTGCTAATGGAAATATGTATCTGGTAGTCTTTGGTTTATTACTCAGTATCCCAATAATAATATGGGGTAGCAGTATAATTTTAAAAATAATAGATAGATTTCCTATTATAATATATGTTGGGTCAGCTTTATTAGGATGGATAGCAGGAGGAATGATTCAAACTGATGTTTTTTTTGAGAGAAATCTTAGTTTAATTATGCCTAATAGTTTACTCCCTATATTGGGCAGTGCATTTGTTTTAATTTTTGGTTTTATATTCAAATCTGCTAAAAAATAATTTTTATTGCAACGGTAAATTTTTTATATCTTTCATTAAATATCTATTAACATACTTAAAAAATTCGTTAAATGGCGTACCAGGAATAAATATTTTTTCAATATTATTATCTTTATCTAAAAAATACATATTTGCGGTATGATTGACAGTATAGTTTTCTGATTCATTTTTATTTTGATAACTATAATAAACATGATATTGATTTGATACTTTTTCGATTTGATCCTGAGTGCCAGTTAGGCCGATTATTCTTTTATCAAAAAAAGACAAATAGTTTTTTAATAATTCTGGTGTATCTCTGGTTGGATCAACTGTTATAAATATAGGCTCAATATGTTTAGATAGGCCCTCAAGTTTGTTTAGCAAGCTTGATACTTCTGACATTGCGGTAGGACATATATCTGGACAATTTAAAAAACCAAAAAATATAATTTTTACTTTAGATGAGTCTGACAAGATGTATTTATTGTTATTTTGATCTTTTAAGGTAAAGTCACCACCTATTTCAGCGTAAATACTATTACTATTAAATAAAACAGTTATTAAAAGTACACATTTAATGTGTTTTCTTAAGTTTCTAATATTCATATATTGTCCTTTATTCATGCATTTTTTTAATTTCTATAGCTATTATATACCTATATTATAGATGTTATAAAATCTATTGATATATCTTTCATATAACCTTGACGTAAAAGCTTAATCGTTCATAATACGATATTCAAGAACTATAACGAACGAGGAAAAGCTATGCATTTAAGAAAGTTTGGAGTTTCAATACTAGGAGCCGTGTTACTTACTATCAGTTCAGTAACAGTTGCAGATGAGACATGCATGTCTCCCTATATGGCTAAAATTGTCGGTCAAGAAGACTATGTTTATGTTTGGACTTTAGGTGTTGAAGGCCTAGGTGATGAACAAGATAAACTAGTAACTATTGATGTTAATCCTAAATCTAAAACTTACGCTAAAGTAGTAAGCGTGCTTTCAGTTGGCGGAAGAAATGAAGCTCATCATTCTGGTTTGAGTGATGATAGACATTATTTATGGGCTGGTGGATTGGACAGCAACAAAATATTTATTTTTGATGTTCATTCAAACCCAAGAAAACCAACACTTCATAAAGTTATAACAGATTTTGTAGAAAAAACTGGTGGTATAGTTGGACCGCATACATTTTATGCGTTACCAGGAAGAATAATGGTTTCTGGCTTATCTAATAATAAAGATAATGGTGGAAGAACAGGCCTTGCTGAATATAATAGTAAAGGTGAATTTATAGCTACACATTGGTTGCCAACAGATGGTGATTTAAGAGGAGCTAAGAAAGAAGGAAAATTTGCAGATGGCTATGGATATGATATTCGTGTTCAACCAAGAAGAAATGTAATGCTTACTTCATCATTTACTGGATGGTCAAACTATATGATGGACTTTGGTCAAATGTTACAAGATGGCGAAGCTATGAAAAGGTTTGGTAACACTATGGTAGTTTGGGATTTACATACAAGAAAACCTAAAAAAGTAATTGATGTTCCTGGTGCGCCTTTAGAAATAAGATGTGCTTGGGGGGCTAATAACAACTATTGCTTCACAACAACAGCGTTAACATCAAAAATATGGTTAATCTATGAAGATGACAACGGAGAGTGGCAAGGTAAAGCAGTAGCCGACATCGGTGATGCGTCAAAAGTACCTCTGCCAGTTGATATTTCTATAACAGCTGATGATCAAGGTCTTTGGGTTGATACATTCATGGACGGAAAAGCAAGATACTTCGATATATCAGATCCATTTAACCCTGTTCAAAAATTTGAAGAGCAAATTGGTTCACAAGTTAATATGATCTCACAAAGTTGGGATGGTAAAAGAGCATATTTCTCAACATCACTTTTAGGAAATTGGGATAAAACTGGTGAAGCTGACGAGCAGTGGGTTAAGTTATATGCATGGGATGAAAATGAGCTAGCATTAACTCATAAATGGACCATTGATTTCTATAAAGAAAAACTTGGAAGAGCGCATCAAATGAGATTTGGCGCTTACTCTTTATATACAAGTAAGCAAAACAAAGGTAAAGAAGTAACAATGCTTGATAAGTAATTTATTAATTACTAACAAAGTGTTAAAATGAAGGCTAACCCAGGTTAGCCTTTTTTTTGTTACAAGCATTAAGGAGACAATTAAAAAATCATGAAAAATATTTTACTGTTTTTTATTCTAATTTTTTTAAATTTACAAAATGTAAATGCGAACGAGTATATTAAAGACGAGAGAGAAAAAATACAAAGTGAAAGAAATAGTTTAGCTATTGGTTGGAGAGATAATTTAGGATATGAGCTGCCAAAACCAGGATCATACGAACTTTATAATATAAGAATGTCCGGCGATGGAAAAATTATAGACGAAAACGGTAATGAAAATACTTTACATAATTTAATGGGTGGAAAAATAACTCTTTTAAGTTTCATTTACAGTAATTGTACTGATACAAATGGATGCCCTTTGGCAACATCTGTATTTTATAAAATCCAAGAAAAAATTAAAAAAGATAATAAAATTTTATCAAAACTAAAAATGATAAGCTTAAGTTTCGATCCAACATATGATACTCCGCAGATTATGTCTCTTTATGGTAAAGACCTAAGTTATATTAAAGCTGACTGGGATTTTTTAACAACAGAGTCGTTAGAGTATCTTGATCCAATTCTCAAGGACTATGATCAGCCTGTTATAAGAAAATATAATAAAGATGGTGGTTATGATGGTGTTGAGTCGCATTTATTACGTGTTTTTCTTATAGACGATAAAAAACTTATAAGAAATGTATACAATGTTGATTTTCTTCATGCAGACCTATTGATAAACGACATAAAAACTCTATTATTAGGTAATGAGTGAACAATTTTTTAGAAAACAAACATTTAAAATTTATTTATTGATATTGCCGCTAGTATTGTCAAATCAAATATCTTTTGGTAATGATGAAGTTAACTACTCGGGACCCGGTGATGACAAGAACGGTTATGATTCGAGGGATTACACAACTAACTCTCTAAGTCTTGAAGATAGAAAAGGTAAAAAAGCAGATATAATCAAATATGTAACAATAAAACAATTAGGTTTGCCAGAATTAAAAATCCCACAAAATAATAAAATTACAAGAGAAAAAATAGAATTAGGTAAAAAACTTTTTTTTGACAGAAGGTTGTCATTAAACAATACAATGTCTTGTGGTATGTGTCACGTTCCCGAACAAGGTTTTACTAATAATGAAATAAAAACTGCAGTTGGTATTGAGGGTAGGTCAAATCTAAGAAATACTCCAACTCTTCTCAATGTAGCTTTTAATAAATTTTTATTTCATGACGCACGAGAATTTTCTCTTGAAAATCAAGTTTGGCAGCCCGTACTAGCACATTCAGAAATGGCTATGCCATCATTTGGCTTTACAATAAAGAAATTAGAGCTTATACCAGGATATAAAAAACTTTTTAATGAGGCTTTCCCAGGAGAAGGAATTAATATGGAAACTTTTGGAAAAGCCGTTGCAAGTTATGAGCGATCTCTGATATCTGGCAACTCAGATTTTGATAAATGGTATTTTGGTGGAAATAAAAATGCCGTAGATGAAAATGTAAAAAAGGGCTTCGAGGTTTTTAGTGGTAAAGGTGGTTGCGTAAGCTGTCATACAGTTGGTAAGAACGAGGCACTTTTTTTTGATAATAAACTTCATAATACTGGTATTGGTTATGCTGAATCTATGGGTATATTAAAAAAAATAAAAACAAAAGTTCAGCTTGCACCAGGCGAGTATGTAGAAGTTGATAACAAGATAATAAAAAGCGTTAATCAACAAAAAAAGAATAATGATTTAGGTTTGTACACAATAACAGAAAATCCAGAGCACAGGTGGCTTTTTAAAACTCCAACCTTAAGAAACATCTCTTTAACTGCGCCATACATGCATAATGGTATCTTTAGCACTTTAGATGATGTCATAAAATTTTATGATGAAGGTGGTTTCAAAAATGAATTACTTAGTCCAATGATAAAAAAATTAGATCTCACGCAAGAAGAAAAAAATAATTTAAAAATATTTTTAAAATCATTAGTCGGCGATAATATAAATATTTTAATTGCTGACGCTCTATCAACTCCAGTAGGAGATTTAACTAAAGACGACCCTAATTGGGCAAATGATACAGATATGGGTTATGATAATTAATATGAAAGCAATATTTAATTTAACACCTCTTTTTTTTGTTATGCTTATTTCGTGTTCAGATATGAAAGATGCACCAATGGATAAAGTTTCTAAAAATTTTATCGCTACCTATAACTTGCCAAATCTAGATGGAGAATACGTTAACTCGAATGACTTTCTTGGCTCATATATTCTTGTTAATTTTTGGGCTACTTGGTGCACTCCATGTGTTAAAGAATTACCTTCACTTAATAATTTATATAATATATTTAAGGATAAAAAAAATTTTAATATGATTGCAATTAATATAGGTCAAAATAAGGAAGTTATTGAAAAGTTCTTTATAGAGAAATCTTCAAAAATTGATTTTACTGTTCTTCTTGATGAAAATATGGAGTTATCAGATTGGAATGTTCAAGCAATACCAACAACTTTTCTGGTTAATGATAAAGGCAGAGTTATATATAAGATAGAAGGTGAAAAAGAGTGGGATAGCTCTGAATTCACCTCATTCATTAACTCTATTATTAAATAAAATAGTAAATTATTCGGAAGTTGTTGGATCAATAGTTTTTGTTATCGCGCTTATTTTATTTGCTGGGAAACCACCTTCTTTTGCATGTTCTTTTATTAGTTCTTCATTAGGAGCAATATAAACACAGTAAACCTTATCTTTCGTTACATAGCTTTCTACCCATTGAATTTCTGTGCCAAGCTTCTTTAAGACTGAGCATGATTTTTGTGAAATTCCTTGAAGTTCATCTGTGGTCAAAGATCCAGCATCATTAATATCTCTTTCAATTATAAATTTAGGCATTTTTCCCCCTTAAAGTAAATTAGTTATAATTATTGCTTTTTAGTCGTCACCACCCATGAATGCAGCTAATATATGTAATAGACTTGTAAATAGATTATATATTGATATGTAAAGTGTTACAGTAGCCATTACATAGTTATCTTCCCCTCCATGAATTATTGCGCTTGTCTGAAACAAAATTAACCCACACATAAGAAGAGCAAATAAGCTTGAAATACCTAACATCATTAGTGGGAAATAGTATCCCATCATTGATGAAATAAGAAGTATTATGCTTGCAACAAAGGCTAATATGATGCCTGATGTAACAAAACCACCCATGAAGCTAAAATCTTTTTTAGTATAGTTAACATATGCCGATAAAGATAAAAAAATAGTTCCTGTTAGTAGTAAAGCTGTTGCAACAATTTCTGACCCGTTACTAAGACTGTTCATATATATGTTTAAAATAGGGCCAAGCGTGAAGCCAAGGACTCCTGTTAGGCAGAAAACCCAAAAAATACCCGAAGCATTGTTCTTATTTTTAGCAGTTAAATAAAGTGTAATAAAATATAATCCAAGCGTTATAAATGGATTAACAACAGAAATATTCATCATATAGCTTACAAAAGCAGAAAAAGCACTAAATAATAGTGTCATTGATAAAAGTATGTAAGTATTCTTAAGAACTTTGTTTGTAACAACTGTTCTTGCTTGTCCTCTAAGTGTTGTATTGCTATTATTCATATATAGGCTCCATGATTAATTTTTATATACATTAACGTTTTATAGCTTATTTGTAAATATAAACAAATGACCTTTTTATGTGGAGAGTTGGCAGAGTGGTCGAATGCGGCGGTCTTGAAAACCGTTGAGCCGAAAGGTTCCGGGGGTTCGAATCCCTCACTCTCCGCCATTATTAGTAGAAAAACTGGAGGAATAAATGATGATGATAATCTTAACAATAATATGCATAGTTATTATGTTGATTTTGTTTTCTATAAGTAAAAGCTTAGATTCATTAAATGAGCAATTGGATCAAATTGTAGAAACTAATAAAAAGTTAGTTGAAAACACAAAAAAATAATTCTGAATAATATATATTTATAAAATATATAACTTACGTCTGTAAATAGTCATCTATAATTCCAATTTTTTTCATCCATTCCTTAAAACCACCTTTCATGTGAGATACTTTACTATATCCCATATCTTTAAGAGTTTTTGATGATAAGGCAGATCTAGCACCTGAGTGACAATACAAGACAATATTTTTTTCTTTATCAAAAAATTCTTTATAGTATTCACAAGTGGGATCTGCAAAAAACTCAAGATGTCCTCTTGATGCATGATAAGATCCTGGAATAATCCCATTTTCTACAAGTTCTGATGTGTCTCTTAAATCAATAATATGAACGTTATTAAGCTTTAACATACTTTTAACATCATCAACTGATAGCTCTTCTAGATCTCTTTTTGCTAATTTAACCATTTCTTTAGCTGTAATATTAACCATAATTTTTATACCTTAATATGTTTAGACTATAGTATTATATAATTATTCTTATGTTAGATGTATTTTTTGTACTAATGTTAATATTTAATAATACTTTAAATGTCCTTATTGTGGAATAGAATATTATGAGGTTAGGAAAAATAATAGTTGATATTGATGGCTTAGATTTATCTAAAAATGATATTGACTTATTACAACACCCTTTTGTAGGTGGCGTAATTTTATTTGCAAGAAATTTTTTATCAGTAGATCAAATAATAAATCTTATTGAGAGTATTAAACAAATAAGATCTCCCTCTTTAATAATTTATGTAGATCAGGAAGGTGGAAGGGTTCAAAGGTTTAAAGAAGAAATGACCGTACTTCCAGCAATCAGTATGTTAGGTGAAAAATATAAAAATGACGGCGAGGATTCATTAATCCTATCAAAAGAACTTGGATGGCTAATAGGGTATGAATTGAGATGTATCGGTATAGACGTTAATACAGCACCCGTTCTAGACATAAACTATAATAGAAGTAATGTTATGCAAGGCAGATGTTTTTCTGAAGACCCTAAAAAAGTTAGTCTTTTATCAGAGGCATTTATAATTGGGACCAAACAAAGTGGAATTTCAAGTATATGTAAACATTATCCAGGACATGGTTATGCAAAAACAGATTCACATATTGAATTACCCCAGGATAATAGAGGTCTAAAAACGATATTTAACGATGATTTAATGCCTTATAAAAAGGCAATAAAACTTGGGATTGAAGGAATAATGACATCTCATGTACTATATAAAAACATAGATCAGTATCCACCGACACTGTCTAGTAAATGGTTACAGATATTAAAAAATGATTTAAGATATAAAGGATTAATATTTTCAGATGATTTAAGTATGAATGCTTTAAAAGATTTTGGTGATATAGAAGATAATGTATTAAAATCTTTAGAGGTTGGGTGTGATTGCATATTTATATGTAACAATAGAAAAAAAGTTGAGCATATTTTAGATAACTTAGTTTTAGATATGAGCGACGATATTAGTAATAAACTTATAAATTTAAGTCGCAATAGAATTAAAGATAATTTTAAAATAAATAAAAGAAGATTGTCTGTTATAAATAATTTAAAAAAAATAGCTGATAAAAAACAAATTGAAATTAAATTGTAAAAAAAATGGAAAATATACTTCAAGAATATAATTTAGATCACTGGCTTATAAAGTTTGTATTAATTATATTTATAATAATTTTTATAAATATAACGACCAGAATAATTTTAAATACTTTAAAAAAACAATTTAGTAAAACAAATAATGTCTGGGACGACTGTATAATAAATTCAATATACAAGCCTTTTACAATGCTAGTTTGGATACTTGGTATAGTATTTACACTTGAAGCTTTTAATAATGATTTAAAAATATTTAATATATCTAGTGATTTTTTAATTAATTTGAAAAGAGCTGGAATAATATTTGTTATTGCATTATTTTTAAATAATCTTTCAAGAAATCTTCAAGAAGTTATAGTTTTAAATAATAAGAATAATAACGTTGATGTTGATGAGGCTACATATGAAGCAATAACAAAGATAGTAAGACTATCAATAATTATTACATCTGGTTTAATAATTTTACAAACTTTTGGTTTTAGTATTTCTGGAGTATTAGCATTTGGAGGGATCGGAGGAGTGGCAGTAGGCTTTGCTGCTAAAGATATGCTAGCTAACTTCTTTGGCGGTTTGATGATTTACTTAGATAGGCCTTTTAGAAAAGGAGATTGGATAAGATCGCCAGACAGAGAACTTGAAGGGACAGTTGAAAATATTGGTTGGAGGCAAACTTCTATTAGAAATTTTAGAAAAAATGTAATTTATATACCAAACTCTGTGTTCATGAATATAATAGTGGAAAACCCATCAAGAATGACTCATAGGAGAATTCGAGAAGTAATTGGTCTTAGGTATAAAGATCTTCCAAAAATGATAAATATAGTTGATGAAGTTAAAACAATGATAACAAACCATAATGAAATAGATCATAGTCAAACCACAATTGTTAATTTTGATAGCTATAATGATAGTTCAATAGATTTTTTCATTATAACTTATGCGAAAACAACTCAATGGGTTAAGTACCATGAAATAAAACAAGATGTATTAATGAAGATTGGAAAAATAATAGAAAAAAATAATGCAGAAATAGCTTTCCCAACCAGGGTCGAATTAAGAGAATAATATTAAAAATCTTTAATTTTTTCTATTTTGATAATTAACCCAAAGTTATCTCTATCAATATAAGTAGTTTTATTTAGTTTTATTTTTTGTGAAATTTTATATTTTTTTGATACTAAGATATCTTTTTCAAAAAAACCAGGTGATTTCATTTTCATTCGCTCTAATAAATTTAAATTTATTTTAAAGAACTTATTCTTTGTAATATTAATATAACCTTCATATTTAGTAATTTTACCTAATCCAATTATATCTATGTCAATAAGATCTATATCTTCATTTATAATTTCTTCACTATAATCATATCCATTTTTAATTTTAACATTTAAAATATCATTAAAATTTTGAATCCACTCTAAATGAGTAATTATTTTTATATTATTATCAGCTTCTATTGCCTTAATATATTCTTTGAATGTTTCAAGTTTGTAATCTTTTTCATACTTCACACATGATTGGTCTTTATTTATTAGACAATTATTTGAATTTATTTTTATACTATCATTATCAAAAAATTTTTCATTAACATGACTTTTATTATAGGCTAAATTGTTTGAGAAATTATGTTCGATTAGAATTATCTTAACCTGATATAAATCTGAATTTTCATTATTTACATCATTTGCAAAAGATTCACTAATCAATATAAGTAATATTAAAAAGCTTTTTATAAATTTTTTTTTCATAATATTTTATTAATAATATCTGCAATGACAATTTTTTTATCTCTCATATTGCTAAAATTCTTTTTATAAATTAGGGTATCTTCTTTTTTAAAAGATACGTTATTATGACTATTATTTATAAATTTTAATAGTTTTTCATGATTTATCTTTGTATCTTTTTGAAATGCTATTCTAAGTGTATTTTTAGTTACTATTAATTTCTTTACTCCTATTCTTGAATACTTGATCTTCATTTTTGTTATATCTACCAGGTTATTTATTTCGTCTGGTATATTGCCAAATCGGTTAATCAATTCTATTATAATATTGTCAAGCTGATTAGAATTTTCAGCATTAGATATCTTTTTATACATTATTAGTCTTTGATTAATATCATTTATGTATTCTTCAGGTATTAGCGCTATTTCATTAATATCGACTTCAGTTATAGCGTCTAATGGATTATCGAAATTTGGAATTATCCCAGATTTTAAAGATGATATAGCCTTAGAAAGTATTCTGTTGTATAACGAGAATCCAATTTCTTGTATTTCACCACTTTGCGACTCCCCTAAAAGAGCTCCAGCACCTCTTATCTCTAAATCTCTTGACGCTATAGAAAATCCTGAGCCAAGATCTTCCATGTTTTCTAGTGCTTGTAGCCTTTTTTTAGCATTTTCTGTAATACGATTTCTATCTGGAACTAATAAATAACAAAATGCTTGTTTATTACTTCTGCCAACTCTACCTCTTATTTGGTGGAGTTGTGATAAACCAAATTTATCCGCTTTATTAATAATTATTGTATTTGCATTAGCTATATCTATGCCATTTTCAATTATAGTGGTAGACAATAATATATTAAATTTTTTATTATAAAATTCTAAAATAATTTTTTCTAGTTGAGTAGAGCTCATTTGAGCATGTGCAATTTTAATGGTGTAAGAAGGCATTAATTCTTGAAGCTCATTATAAATTAAATTAATATCATTAACTCTATTATGTAAAAAAAAAATCTGTCCACCACGATTAATTTCTCTGTCGCACGCTTCTTTTATTACTGAATTTTTCCAATCTGATGTATATGTTTTAATTGGCATTCTATTTTCTGGAGATGTAGCAATAATACTTAAATCTCTTAAACCGCCCAAGGACATATTTAATGTTCTTGGTATTGGGGTTGCTGTCAACGTAAGTACATTTATTTCATTTCTAAGTTTTTTTAAAAACTCTTTATGTTTAACTCCAAATTTTTGCTCTTCGTCGATGATCAAAAGACCTAAAGATTTATAGTTAATGTCTTTCTGTATTACTCTATGAGTTCCTATTATTATATTACAGTCGCCAGAATTGATTTCAGAAATAATTTTTTCTTGTTCTTTTTTTGTTTTAAATCTTGATAAGCATCTTATTTTAAAAGGCCAATTTTTAAATCTCGAACTAAAAGTTTTCTCATGTTGCTCAGCCAACAATGTCGTAGGTGCTAAAACTACAATTTGTTTAAAATTTGAAGCGCATATAAAAGCTGCTCTTAATGCTATTTCAGTTTTTCCAAACCCAACATCACCACAGACCAATCTATCCATTAATTTTTCTGAAGTTAGATCTTTGATAACATCATCAATAGCGTTTAACTGGTCATCTGTTTCGTCGTAAATAAATTCACTCGTAAATTGACTATATTCAAATTCATTAATATTGTATTTTAAAGTTTTTCTTAATGCTCTTTTAGCATTTATTTCTAATAATTCTGCTGCTACGTCGTAAGCTTTTTTGGTAGCTTTTTTCTTTGCTTTATTCCATGAAAAGCCACCTAATTTATGAAGTGGTGCTGTTTCATCTTCAACAGTGTTGTATTTATTCACCAAATGCAATGATGATACTGGCACATATAATTTATCATTATCTTCATACAGTATTGTCAAGTATTCGTTTGAAATCCCACTAGTTTGTAGGTATTTTAAACCGTTATACCTGCCAATCCCATGCACCTCATGAACAACTGGAGCTCCAATTTCTAGATTCTTAAGTTGATCAATAAAAAATGATGATTTAGACTTTTTTCTATTACTATGCTGTACAATTTTTTCTTTTATTATATTACTAGAATTTATAAAGGATAATGATAGCTCGTTTATTTTATAAGATTCTTTAAGATAGCCCTCAATGATATAAAGACTTCGTTCATCAAAATTAATTTCATTTAATGAATTAATAATTTTATATGTAATTTTGTGACTTTTAAATATATCTTCAAACTGTAATATTTTCTTATTATTATCACAAAATAGTATTACACATGATAATTTTTTAATATAGAGGCGTAAGTCATCAACAGGATTATCAAGATAAGGCTTAATAGATATATCGGGAACTGCTGAAATATCAAAATTATATGAATCTTTATTTAGGTTTTTAATCTTATGAATTTTAAATATATTTTTATCATTAATTTGTTTGTAAAGAAATGAGTTTTCTAAGTATAAAATACTTGGATTAAGAACTGTTTCTCCGCTAAGTTCTAAATCCTGAAATTTTTCTTTAATTTTAGAGTCATGTTCATCAAGTCTTGAGTAGGCAACATTAAATAAAAATATATTATTGATATCTGAAAAATAATCTATAAAAGATCCTGTGTTTTCAAATAACAATGGAAAAAAATTATTTAAACCTTGAGGAAGTAGCCCATTACTAATTCCAGAATAAATCTCATTATCATTAGGATTTCCCTCAAAAATTTCCCTAAATTTCTTTCTGAAATTAATAATATTATTTTCTTTAGTAATAATATTACTCATAGGAACAATATATATATTCTCATCAATTAATGATCCATATGTCATTTGGTTATCTGTATTAAAATATTTTATTGTTTCAATGTTTATATCATCTAAATCTACCCTGATTGGTGAATTATAACCACCAGGGTATATATCGACTATAGATCCTCGTATTGAAAATTCTCCGTGAAAATTAACTTGTGGATTATTTATATAACCTATGTTTATAAGATTATTTTTTAAATCATCTAAATCTATATCCATTTTATTTTTTAATGTTATTGTTTCTTCTAAAATAACTTCTTTTGAAAGTAGTTTTTTGTGTAAATTTTTAATTGTTGTTATAACTATAATATTTTTTTTTGAAGATTTTAAATATCTAATAAGATTTAAATTTTTACTAGAACTAAGGTATCTATCAGAATCAACCATATCGTATGGCATTTCTTCTGTGCCTGGAATAAATATTATTTCTTCGCTATCACTTAGTATTTTTAGTTCTTTATATAATCTTTCTGCTTCACTGTTATTTTCAGCAATAATAAGTTTTTTATTAAGTTTTTTAGAATTTATAAATAGTGAGTCTGAAGAGTAGCTAAGACCATCAAAAATATTGGATTTTGTATTATTAAAGTATGTATCAACTTTAGTTTTTAATGATAATATGCTCATGAGTCTAATTTTTGGTTAGTTTAGGATGCATATTTTACATTAATATTTTATAAAATGTTCTTACAAGTACAATTTATATAGGTAATTTCATATGTTATTATTAGATTATAATTCTAAATGTGGATGACGCCTTGAATAAAATAGAAATTTCAGTGAATTCAGCTACTTGTTATAAAAATAACAACTTAATTTTTGAGGACATAAATATTGAACTTAAAAACGGTGATTTTATGCTCATAATAGGACCAAATGGGTGTGGCAAAACAACTTTAATAAAATCGTTGTGTGGAATTCAAAAGCTAGAATTTGGAAATATACTAATTAATAATTTGGATATACATAGTAAAAACAGCGAATATATAGAAAATATTATTTATTTAGGCCATAAAAATAGTTTGAATAATGATTTATCGGTACAAGAAAACCTAGAGTATCTCAGCGTGTTTGACTCATCAGTTGGTTCAAATAATTTTGATAAAATTAAAAATGCCATGGATTACTTTAATATATATAAATATAAAGATTATATGATTTCAGATCTTTCTGAAGGGAATAGAAAGAGAACTTCTTTAGCTAGATTGGTATTATCAAAGAAGAAGATATGGTTGTTAGATGAGCCTCTGAGTTTTTTAGATAACAATATATTAGACAGTTTCGTTTCTTTAATAAAAAGACATCAGGCAAATGATGGAATTGTTATTGTTTCTACACATTACGATTTTTCAAAAAGTATTAGCAATGTTAAATATTTAAAAATGGAAACGAAATAATAAAATGATAAATATTTTAATTAAAAAAGAATTAAGCCTTTACTTTAGAAATTTGAATAATATATTTTTACCATTAATATTTTTTTTCTTAATAATATCAATATTTCCTTTAGTTTTAGGTCCTGAAAAAACTTTATTTAATAAAATTATACCTGGTGTTATATGGATCACTGCTATATTAACAACATTACTAACGTCTAATAATTTTTTTAAAGAAGATTTTAATGCTGGGATTATAGAAACTTATTTAACCTCAGACGTGTCTATTGAGATAGTTTTATTTATAAGAATAATTGTATGCTGGATATTTACTTGCTTGCCAATAGTTATTTTTATTCCAATAGTTTCTATTCTTTTTGATATCACGTTTCAATCTTCAATAGTTATATTGCTAACTTTAGTTATAGGAACACCAATCTTAATATCTATTGGCATATTTGGCTCGGCTTTAACATTAGGACTAGCAAAAAATAATATTTTAACACCGGTAATTATAATTCCTTTTTATATACCAGTATTAATTTTTTCAGCCAGTGCTATTCAATCAGTTTCTGCTGGACTTCCTTATGATATGCAAATCTATATTTTAGCTTCTCTCTTAACTCTTGTTCTACCTACAATGCCATATTTACTTAAATATACTTTGGAGATTAGTATTAATAATTAATTATGAATATTTCTAAAATAGCTAATTTAAAATTTTTTTATACAAAAACACAAAGAATTTCAATTTATTTGTCTTTTTCTACATTTGTTTTATTTTGTATTGGTATCTATTGGGGTTTATTTATTGCGCCAGAAGACTACTTGCAAGGGAATAGTTATAGAATAATGTATGTTCATGTTCCAGCAGCTTGGCTTTCTTTGCAAACTTATATGATTATGGCTGTGACTGCTTTTATAGCATTAGTATGGAAAATTAAAATTATGGAAATTATTAGTATTCAATGCGCACCAATAGGTGCTTTTTTTACTATTATTGCACTAGTTACAGGCATGATATGGGGTAAGCCTACTTGGGGAACTTATTGGGTGTGGGACGCAAGATTAACCTCTGAATTAATATTGCTGTTTTTATATATTGGGGTAATTGTTTTGTACTCATCATTTGTTGATAAAAGGCAGGCTATTAAAATTACATCTTTATTATCAATTATAGGGTTAATAAATATTCCAATTATTCATTATTCCGTAGAATGGTGGAATACTTTACATCAAGGCCCAACAGTAACAAAATTTGATAAACCATCTGCTCATATTACAATGTTACTTCCACTATTATATATGTTTATTGTATTCAATCTATATTTTCTAGCAGTAATGATACAAAGAATCAGGCTTGGCATTTACATAAGGGAAAAAAATAGTAAATGGATGGAGGATTTAAGTAATGATTGAATTTTTTTATATGGGAAAACATACAGTATTTGTTTATGTAGCATATATATTTTCAATAGTAGTATTATTACTAGGATTTATAATACCTTATTACACGTTAAAAAAAGAAATAAGATTAAAAAATGATAAAGATAACAAAAAAAAGTAAAAAAAGAATAATAAGAATTTCAATTTTCTTTTTTGCTATATCAAGCTTTAGTGCTCTATTAATATATGCGTTTAGTAAAAATATGGTTTACTTTTACACACCATCGCAGGTGATAGAAAAGGAAGCACCTTTAGAAAAATTTATAAGAGTTGGTGGAATGGTGAAAAAAGGTTCAGTTTTGAGATCTAATAATAACCTAAAAATTTCATTTAAGATTTACGATCTTGAGCAACAAATTAATGTCATGTATGAAGGAATTCTCCCTGATTTATTTGCAGAAGGGCAGGGTGTTGTAATGACAGGAAGATTAATAAATTCAAATACATTTATAGCAGATGAAGTTCTTGCAAAACATGATGAGAACTACATGCCTCCTGAAGTAGCTGACATGATGAAAGATGCTAATGGGGAATTATATAAAAAATGATAACTGAGATTGGTAATTTTCTTTTAAGTATTTCTGCGTCACTATCACTGTGTATATTTCTTTCTTTATTTTTAAAAAAAACTATAAGTAACGAAGTTAGATTTTTATTTTGTAAAATAGCATCACATATTATTACTTTTCTAATTTTTATATCTTTCGTTCTATTATCTTACGCATTCCTTACTGATGATTTTTCATTAAGATATGTGGCCAATAACTCAAATGTATCATTAGAAAATATTTATAAATTTTCAGCAGTATGGGGAGCTCATGAGGGCTCAATCTTACTTTGGGTTTTTGTATTATCAATCTGGAGTTCTTGTATAGTTTTATTTTCAAGTAGTATTCCCAAAGTTATTGTTTCAGATATGCTTTCAATCATGGGAATTTTATTATTATTTTTTCTAATTTTTATCTTATTTAGCTCTAACCCATTTGATAGAATATTTCCCATCCCAATAAATGGTCGAGATCTTAATCCTTTATTACAGGATCCAGGTCTTATTATACACCCTCCGATGCTTTACATTGGTTATGTAGGAACTAGTGTCCCATTTGTTTTTGCAATCTCTATACTATTAAACGAAAATATTAAACTTGAGTGGATTAGTTGGTTAAGAAAATGGGTGATTTCATCATGGATGTTTTTAACTATCGGAATATCTTTGGGAAGCTGGTGGGCTTATCATGAGCTTGGTTGGGGCGGATGGTGGTTCTGGGATCCAGTAGAGAATGCATCTTTTATGCCATGGTTGGCAATAACAGCTCTTTTGCATTCGCTAATAGTATCTGAAAAGAGGGGAATATTTATAAGTTGGAGTATATTGCTTGCAATTTTAACATTTTCATTAAGTCTCCTTGGTACTTTCTTAGTTAGATCTGGGATATTGGTATCTGTACATGCTTTTGCTAACGACCCAGAGAGAGGTATGTATATTTTAATATTTTTATCATTAATTATTGGACTATCTTTAGGTTTATATTTTATAAAATCACGTTCACTAATTTATGAAAAAGAATACACAGTATCTTCAAAAGAATTTATATTATTACTAAATAATTTATTTTTAACCATTACAACTTTTGCAATTTTATTGGGAACTCTTTATCCACTAATAACAAGCTCACTAAATTTAGGAAAGATTTCAGTTGGCGCACCATATTTTAATTTTATATTCTCAGCTCTTATGTTGCCAATTGTTTTCCTCATGTCGCCAGCAATTTATAGTACCTGGAAAAAAACAAATTATAGTAAGCTTACAAAAAAACTACTTACTTTTTTATTTTATTCAATAGTTATCACTTACATATTCATGAATTTTTATTTTAAGAGTGATATTTTTATTGTATATCTTGCTATGTCACTTGCGTTTTTTACTATTATTTCTTCTGTAGCTAAATTACTTTTAATTTTAAAGAATAGTAATAATAAAAAAATAATTTCTAATATATTTTCAATACCAAGTTCAATGTTATCTAATTTATTAGCTCATATAGGTATTGGAATATTAATTATTGGTATAACATTAAGTAATTATTACTCAATCCAAAAAGAAGTAGCTATGCAGCAGAATTCACAGATTTTAGTTAAAGATATTACTATTAAATTTGTTGACGTTAAAAATAAAATATCTAAAAATTATACTTCGCAGGTTGGAGTCTTTGATGCTTATATAAATAATGATTACTTTATTTCTTTTTTCCCTGAAAAGCGAACTTATAATATTCAAAAAAATATTATGACTGAAGCTGCTATTAACTCAACTTTATTAAGAGATATTTATGTTGCTTTAGGTGAAAATCTTTCGAATGATACTTGGGTTGTAAGAATTTATTATAAACCTTATATTCAACTTCTTTGGTATGGTGTTCTATTGATGATTTTAGGAGGTTTATTTGGTATATTCGGAAGGAATAAATTAGAAAAAAAACTTAATAATGATTCGTAAATTATCTGCATTACCAATTTTAATTTTTTTAGTTATTGTTTATTTTCTTTATAGCGGATTAAGTAAAGACCCAACACTTATACCCTCACCCTTGATTGGAAAAACAATACCAGAATTTACATCAAAAACATTATTTGATGGTAATACTATTACTAGTAAAGATTTGCTAGGAAAAAGTTTTATTATAAATGTTTGGGGTAGTTGGTGTTACGGATGTAGCATTGAACATGATTATTTAATAGATATTAGCTCGAAAAATACAATACAAATATATGGTTTAAATTATAAAGATGATCGTAGCTCTGCCATAAAATGGTTGCAATCGAAAGGAAACCCTTATAGAAGAGTTATTTTTGATAGTAGTGGTGATATTGCAATAGATTTTGGTGTTTATGGTGCTCCAGAAACTTTTTTGGTTAACGAACAAGGGGTAATTATTCACAAACATGTTGGTCCTATAGACCAAAGTTATTACAATAATGTAATTTTACCTAATTTGAGAAAATGAAAAAATATACTATTTTTGCATTAATTTTGATCCTAACCTTTAATTATGCACAAGCTAATAATGAAGATAAGTACAACAAAATTATAGAAAATTTGAGGTGTTTAGTTTGTCAAAATCAATCTCTTTCAGAATCTGATTCAAATCTAGCAAAAGACTTAAGAGGTAAAGTGAAAAATATGCTTGAGTCTGGTTTTTCTGAAGATAAAATTTACGAATTTATGTCAGATAGATATACTGATTATGTTTTATATAACCCGCCCTTAAAAAAATCTACATGGTTTTTATGGTACAGCCCCTTTGCGATTCTAATAATATCTATATTATATCTATTTTATATTTTTAGAAAAAAAAATTACATACCAAAGAATAATAAAATTCTTAAAGTTAAAAAAAATAATTTAGAGATATCTACTATCACTAGTAAACTAAATTTAAAATATCTATATATAACTCTATTAGTATTTATACCAGTTTTAACATTATTGATATACTCTTACTCGAGTGAGAGTATGAGATATAAAATTTCATATTACTTTGAAACTAAAGAACCAATTATTGACATCACAGTATCAATACATGATGAAATTTTATCTAAAATTACTGGTAATGAGATATTATTTGTTTATGCTAGGAGAAGTAGTGGAATGAGAATTCCATTAGCTATAGATGTATTTGATGTTAGTAAATCTAAAAAAAATTATAATGTTAAATTGGATAATACTATGAGTATGATAAAGGATCAGACACTATCCTTGGCCAAAGAGATTATTGTTGAGGCAAGAATATCAAAGTATCAAAAAGCTATAACTATGCCAGGAGACTATATCGGTAGATCGGAATCTATCCAGCTGGAATCATCAAATTATATAATAATCAAAATTAATTCTGTAGTTAAAGAGGAATAATGAATTACACTTCGTTTTATATAGCATATAAGTTCTTAAGATCAAAAAAGAGTAGTAGATTTACATCGATAATATCAAAATCATCAATAATAGGAATATCCCTTGGTATAGCCGCTATTATAGTAGTAATGTCAATAATGAATGGTTTTCACAGCGAGATGAGGAATAAAATTTTAAGCATGGTTTCGCATGTAATAATAACGGAAAATAACTATACTCTCAAAAATTGGGATAAATTAAAATTTAGAATTGATAAAAATAATTTAGTATATGGGTCAGCCCCATATGTTGAAGGACAAGCAATGATTAGCTTTGAGAATAACGTTCATGGGATTCAATTAAAAGGCATAGTGCCTGAATACGAGAAAAAAGTTACAAGTCTACAGGAAAATATAATAGAAGGTGATCTTAATAAAATAGGAAATAAGCCTTATCAAATATCAATTGGTAAAGATTTGGCAAAAAAAATGAACCTATCAGTCGGAGATAAGATAACGCTGGTAATTCCAAGAGCAAACTCAACAATAATTGGAATTGTTCCTAGAATAAAAAGATTTGAAGTTTCGTCTATATTTAACTTTGGTATGCAACAATATGATAAAAATTTAGTTTTTATTGATATTGATGAAGCAAAATTACTATATGGTATGAAAGATAATGTAAGCGGCTTAAGATTAAAATTGCACGATCTATTTACATCACAAAGAATATCTAAAGATATAAGGTCAAATTTTGAAACTAATTATATAGTAATAGATTGGACTATGATGAATAAGAACTTCTTTAAAGCCTTGCAAATGGAAAAAACAATGTTATTACTATTGATGCTTTTAATAGTGCTTGTGGCTACATTTAATATTATATCTTCTTTATTTATGGTTGTTTCAGAGAAAAAATCAGATATCGCAATATTAAAAACTATTGGAATGAGTTCTAAGAACATAATGCATATATTTGTATTACAGGGAACTTTCCTTGGGATTGTAGGAATTCTGCTAGGTTTAACTTTGGGTTTAATTATAACATTTAATTTAGATTATATAGTAAAATTTATAGAATATATTTTAGGTCATAGTTTATTGGATTCAGATATATATATGATTAGTTCAGTTCCAGCAAAAATTGAAATTTTAGATTTATTATACATTTCAATAGTATCGTTTTTTCTTTCTATACTGGCAACAATCTATCCATCAATTAACGCAGCTAAAACAATGCCCGCACAAACACTTAAAGGTAGTTAAGTAATGTTGATTTGTAATAAAATAAACAAAACATATGATGATGGAAATACTAAAATTAATATACTAAGCGATATAGATTTAAATGTTCATTCAGGAGAGACTATTTCGGTGGTAGGAGCTTCAGGCAGTGGAAAAAGCACGCTTTTACATGTTATATCATCACTAGACAAACCTGACTCTGGGGAAATAAAATTAGACGGAGATCTTTTATCAAAGCTTAGTGAAAGTCAGTTGTGCAAAATAAGATTAAATAAAGTAGGTTTTATATATCAATTTCACCACCTTATAAATGAGCTTAATGTCGAAGAGAATATATCACTACCTTTACGTATTTCAAACATGAGCAAACCAGATATTGAGAAAAAAGTTGATAAGATAATAGATCAGATAGATATGAAAAAAAGAAAAAATTTTCAAATTGATAAATTATCTGGTGGGGAAAGACAAAGAGTTGCGATTGCAAGGGCTATAGTACATAACCCTAAAATTATTTTTGCTGACGAACCAACTGGTAATCTAGATAAAAATAATGCAAAAAATATTTTCTCACTTCTTAACGACTTAGTTAACTATAATAAATCTAGTCTTGTAATGGCAACTCATGATTTAGAAATTGCATCTTTATTAAGTAGAAGTCTAATCATTGAAAATGGTTTGTTACGAGAAACTAGAATTTAATTATTTTTTTCTTTTTGACCAAATTTTAATTACGTAATACCTCCAATAAGCTCTAATAAATATATAGCTTGTAATTGAGCCTATTATTGAAAGAATTAAAGAACCTATTAAAAGAGGTTCCCATATATTCATAATATCAGATAGTAAATTTATCTCTTCATTTTCTAATTCAAAATAAGTATCCGTATCTATAAAAAAATTACCAATTTTATATGCAAAATAAAATATTGGAGTATAAGTTATTGGATTAGTTATCCAAGTTAAAATAATAGCTATGGGAATATTTGCTGCAAAAATAATCGATAAAAATGCTGCAAATATCATTTGACCGGGTAATGGTAAAAAGGCGCAAAATGCACCTATTGCAAAGCCTCTAGCCACAGATTTTTTATTAATATGCCACAAATTTGGTTGCAAAACTGCAGGACCGAAAATTCTTAAAATTTTTTCTTCTTTTACGGCGTCAAGTTTAGGAAATAATCTTTTGATTACATTTTTAATCATTTCTGTAAAATAAGTAGTTTAACGTATTAATAGGAAGTATATAAGAAATTGAAAGAAAGTACTCAAAAAAATGGTTGGGCAATATATAAAAGATTGGTTCGTATTGCACTAAAGAATAATAGTATTCCTTTGTCAATTGCTATATTTGGTATGGTTATTACAGCGCTTAGTGATCCAGCTCTTTCAGCTATTATGAAGCCAATTTTGGATGGTGGATTTATTGAAAGAGATCAAAATGTTATTAGTCTTTTGCCGTTAGGTTTATTTTTAATATTTTTCTTAAGATCAATTGGTATATTTTTAACAATATATTATATGGCCAAAGTTGGACGGGCACTTGTATATAGATTAAGAGAAATGATGTTTGAAAAGCTTTTGCATTTACCAATATCTTTTTACGATAATTCTTCATCTGGCGACCTAATGTCTCGTATATCACATAATGTTGAATTATTATCATCAGTAGCCTCTAGAAGTTTAATAATTTTAATAAGAGATACAATAACAATTATAGGACTATTAATATGGATGTTTTATTTAAGTTGGGAATTAACTTTATTTTTTATAACAGCTGCACCGTTTATAGTTTTTCTAGTTAGTACATTAAATAAAAAATTTAGAAAATTAACACATGATGCCCAGAACTCAGTAGGAAATATTATTCATGTTTCTCAAGAAATAATACAAGGTAATAAAATTGTAAAAATATTTAAAGGTTACAAAAATGAAAAAGAAAGATTTGATATAACTAATAAGTTCAATAATAGAAGTCATATGAAACTTGCGTTAACAGAAGGTATAAATAGTGCCGTCATAATGTTAATTGTTGGATCATCACTATCTGGAATAATTTTACTATCTACTTTTGATTTTATACTTGAGACAATAACAGTTGGATCATTTGTATCTTTTATGTTTGCAATGTTTATGATTCTTGGCCCAGCAAGAGGTCTTGCTAGTATTAATGCAAGATTACAACAAGGTATTGCAGCTGGTGAAAATATATTCGAACTTATTGATGAAAAATCAGAGATTGATAGCGGTAAAGAAACAAAAATAAATATTAACAATGATATAATATTTAGTAATGTAAATTTCAAGTATGAAAATTCAGATAGTTTGGTATTAAAAAATATAAATTTGAAAATAGAGACTGGAAAATTTATTGCTTTAGTAGGAATGTCTGGTTGCGGAAAATCTACCTTAGTTAATTTAATTCCTAGACTATATAATCCAGTAGCTGGAAATATATCTATTGATAATGTAGATCTAAAGGAATTAAATATTGACTTTTTAAGATCTAATATTAGTTATGTAGGCCAAGATACTATTTTGTTTAACGATACTATTAAAAATAATATTTCTTATGGGCAGAAAAATATTGGCGATGATGAGATTATTGAATCGTTAGATAAGTCATACTCTCTGGATTTTGTAAATGATATGCCTAATGGAATTAATACTGTGATAGGTGAGAACGGGGTATTATTGTCAGGAGGACAAAGACAAAGATTAGCAATAGCAAGAGCTTTCCTTAAAAACTCTCATATATTGATTTTTGACGAAGCTACATCCTCTTTAGACTCTGTATCAGAAAAATACATACAGAAAGCTTTAGATACTCTTAAGAAAGGAAAAACTACTGTTGTTATTGCTCATAGGTTGTCTACAGTTGAGAACGCCAATAAAATAATAGTTATGGATGATGGTCAAATTATTGAGACAGGAAGTCATCATGAATTGATTAACAAGAAAAATTATTATTATAATTTATATAATTCACAAATATTTCAATAGTGTCAAATAAATCAAAACTACCAATATTAAAAAAACTTCGTATATATTCGTTAGATAGAATTTATATACTAAATATTATCTTATTACCTTTAACATTAATTTATTATATTATAAATTTGATAAAAAAATTTTTTTTTTCAAATAATAAAATAAATACTGTTCCAGTAATTGTTGTTGGTAACTTGACAGTTGGCGGAACAGGCAAAACATCATTAGTTATTTGGTTATGTAATTATTTTTCATCAAGAAAATATAATGTTGGCGTGATATCAGGTGGATATAAAACACATGATCCTAATAAGCTTGAAATTGTTGATACATATTCAAACGCTAGTGATGTTGGGGATGAGGCTATATTAATAAATAATAAAACTAATACAATTGTATGTAAATCTAAGGACAGAAAAAAAGCATATGAATATTTAGTTAAAAATTATAATCTTGATATAATTATATCAGATGACGGCTTAACTCATTATAAGTTAAATAGAAATATTAATATTGTGATTGTTAAAGAGGACAGGCCTTTTGGTAATGGACTGCTCTTACCAGCTGGTCCATTGAGAGAAGTTCCTCGTGTGATAAGTAAATACGATAATATTATTTTTAATAAAAATAAAAATTCTAGTTTACCTGGTTTTTATTACGAAATTTCAGAATTAACATCTTTATCAAGTAATTCTAAAATTAGCATTGATGAATTAAGTGGAACAAGTGTTCATCTCGTTACTGCAATAGCTAATCCAGATCTTTTAATTAATAATTTAAAAAAATTTAATATAGATCTTATTGTTCATATATACCCTGACCACCATTTACTAAATAAAGATGATTTTGTTTTTAATGATAATTATAAAATACTAATGACAGAAAAAGATTTTGTTAAATGTGTTACATTTAATCTTGAAAATGCTTATTACATACCTACAAAAATTGTTGTTGATAATGATATTAAAATAATGTTGAATAATAAAATATCTAATTTACTAAAGGTGTAAAAATTGATAAACAAAAATCTCTTGAATATGCTTGTTTGCCCAGTTACTAAGAGTAAACTCTACTACAATAAAGTTTCTAATGAGCTTATATCCCTTCCTGCAAGGCTTGCTTTTAAAATTAAGGATGATATCCCAGTTATGCTTGAATCAGAAGCTAGACAAATTGATCATGATGAATACGAGAAATTTAAAGAATTATTTCTTAAATAAGAGAATAACTTATGAAATTTTACGTCGTTATACCTGCTAGATATGATTCCTCTAGATTTCCAGGAAAGGTTTTAGCTCAAATAAATGGCAAATCTATGCTTGAAATAGTATTTAATAATGCAATGGAATCTAACGCATTAGAGGTTTATATAGCTACAGATAGTGAATTAGTATACGAAACTGCTAAGAAATTTACTGAAAATGTTTATATGACTTCAAGTGATAACAGAAATGGTACAGAAAGAGTTGCTGAGATAGCAAGAATACTTGATTGGGATCATGGTGATTTAGTAATTAACCTTCAGGCTGATTTGCCTGAATTGAAATGCGATAATATTAACTTATTGGCTAAAAAATCAATTAATTTCAATGGTTTGTCAACACTATACTATAATCTCTCTAGTAAGGATCTATTAAGAGACAGAGATACCGTTAAAATTCATATAAATAAGGAAAAAATTAATTTTTTTAGAGATACTGACATTACTGATATGAGTAATATATACAAGCACATTGGTATATATGCTTATACTGTAAAAGATTTATACTTATATTGCGAACTTCCTAAATCAAAAAGTGAGATAAATCTAAGTCTTGAACAGTTTAGATTTTTAGATAATGGTATTAACATAATGGCATATTGCGCATCTAGTAACCCTGGTGCAAGCATCGACTCTGTTGATAATTTAAATGAGATTAAAGGTATAAATAATTGAATAAAAACAAAAAATCTTTATTAATAGTCGCTCATGGAAGTAGAAAAAAGGTATCAAACATAGAGATACACCAGTTAGCAAACAATATTTCTTTAAAATCAGAATCGTTTGATGTTGTTGAGGCTTGTTTTTTGGAAATAGCAGAACCGTCTATCCCTAAAGGGATTGAATCCTGTATTACACAAAATGCTACAGAGATCGTTATAATGCCTTATTTTTTAGCTGCTGGCAGACACGTTATTGAGGATATACCGTCTATAGTGAATGAAGAAAGTCTAAAATATCCTAATATTACTATAAAGTCTTTACCATATTTCGGATCAAGCCCTGTGATTGTTGACATACTAAGGACTCTAGCGGAAAATAACACATAATTTATTGAATAATTTTATATTACACGGAAGGAGATACGATGTTTAACGAAGATATGAAAATAGAAGGTTACGACCCAGAATTAGCAAAGGCTATTAAAAATGAAATCAAAAGACAAGAGGAGCATATCGAACTTATAGCCTCGGAAAATTATGCTAGTCCAAGAGTAATAGAAGCTCAAGGTTCAGTATTAACCAATAAATATGCGGAAGGTTATCCAGGCAAAAGATATTATGGTGGTTGTGAAAATGTTGATGTTGCAGAGCAACTAGCTATTGATCGTTTAAAAGAAGTATATGGAGCTGATTACGCAAACGTTCAGCCGCACTCAGGATCTCAAGCTAATGCTGCAGTTTACCTAGCATTATTGAACGCTGGAGATACTATTTTAGGGATGAGCTTAGATGCTGGTGGTCATTTAACACACGGCTCTAAAGTAAATTTTTCTGGAAAATTATTTAATGCTATACAGTACGGAATTGATGATAACGGAATGTTAGACTATGATGAGATCGAAAAATTAGCCATGGAGCACAAACCTAAGATGCTTGTTGGTGGTTTTTCTGCTTATTCTCAAGTTATTGATTGGGAAAGAATGTCTCAAATAGCAAAAAAAGTTGGCGCTTATTTTATGGTTGATATGGCTCATGTATCTGGTTTGGTCGCTGGAGGTGTTTATCCATCGCCAGTACCATTTGCTGATGTAGTAACATCTACAACGCATAAAACATTAAGAGGACCAAGAGGTGGAATTATAATTTGTAAGTCTAACCCAGACTTAGAAAAGAAATTTAATTCTCTTGTATTCCCTGGAACTCAAGGCGGGCCTTTAATGCATGTTATTGCTGCAAAAGCGGTTGCCTTTAAAGAAGCTTTAGAGCCAGAATTTAAGGAATATATGAGACAAGTAGTTCTTAATGCAGATATATTAGCAAAGACTATAATTGATAGAGGTTTTGACATTGTTTCCGGTGGAACTAAAAATCATTTGATGTTGGTGAGTTTAGTTAAACAAGGTCTAACTGGAAAGGCAGCAGATGCTGCACTTCACAAAGCTAATATTACCGTCAATAAAAACTCTGTTCCTAATGATCCTCAAAGCCCATTTGTAACAAGCGGTATAAGATTGGGTACAGCTGCAATAACAACAAGAGGTTTTAAAGAAGAAGAAACAGTAATTCTTGGCAATCTAATATGCGATGTCCTTGATAATATCGAAGATGAATCTACTATTAAATCTGTGAAAGAGAAAGTTTTAAATTTAACTTCTCAATACCCAGTGTATGCAAAATCAGTAGCACTAAATGCAGCAGACGCTGCATAATATAAATGCACTGTCCATTTTGCAATTCAGCTGACACAAAGGTAATAGACTCAAGATTAACCTCTGGTAATTCTCAAGTAAAGAGAAGAAGAGAATGTCTCAATTGTGAAAATAGATGGTCAACTTTAGAAACTGCAGATTTAAATCTTCCGAGAGTTATTAAAAAAGATAACTCTAGGGAAGATTTCTCCGAAAAAAAAGTAGAACGAGGTATTATAAGAGCTTTAAATAAAAGGTCAGTTAATAATGATTCTATAGATACAGCAATTCAAAATATAAAAAATAAATTAAAAGCTCTTACCGATAAAGAAATAATATCATCACAAATAGGTGTGCTAGTTATGCAAGAGCTTAGAGAATTAGATCAAGTTGCCTATATAAGATTTGCTTCTGTATACCATAGTTTTGATGACCTTCAAGCTTTTCAAGATATTATTAAGATAATAGAAAAAGATCTAAGTCCTGAAATGATGAAAACTCAATTAAAATTAATTGATGAAGAAAATGTAAGTAATAAAAAGAAATGAAAAAGGAAATATATTTTATGGAGTATGCCATTGAATTGGCAAAAAAAGGAATATATACAACTTCTCCAAATCCTTCCGTAGGCTGTATAATAACCGAAGGCAATAAAATACTAAGCGAAGGTTATCATCTAAAATCAGGCTCAGATCACGCTGAAGTAATCGCTTTAAAAAATCTCAAGAAAAAAGTTAATAACGAAACATGTATGTATATAACCCTTGAGCCTTGTTGCCATACTGGAAAAACTGGACCATGCACTGACACAATAATAAAATCAGGTATTAAAAATATTTTCATTTCTATGTTAGATCCTAATCCCTTAGTAAAAGGAAAAGGTGTTAAAAAACTTAGATCAAATGGAATTAGCGTAAATATAGGATTATGTAAAGATTTATCAGAAAAAATTAATCGTGGTTTTATTTCTAGAGTAACAAAAAAAATACCCTACGTAACTGCTAAACAAGCAATAAGTATGGACTATAAAATTACTAACCCAAAAAGTAAATGGATAAGCAGCGCTCAATCTAGAAAAGATGTTCAATATTTTAGAGCAAAATCATGTGCAATTTTAGTTAGCTCTAAAACTATTATAAAAGATAATTCAAAATTAAAAATAAAATTAAAGAAAAGTGATTTAAATAATAACGAAAAAATAATCCATCCTATAAGAATTGTGTTAGATACAAATTTAAGTTTAAATATAAATAAATATAATATTTTTGAGGGCAAAGAAAAAAAAATTATTTTTAATTCTATATCTACTTCATATAATGAAAATAAAAATATTGATTTTATTAAAATTAGAAAAGATAAAAATGGTCTTAGGTTAAAAAATATATTTAATATATTGGCTATCAAATACGAAATTAATAATTTATATATTGAGCCTGGATCCAAACTTCTCAATACACTTGTGTCATATAACCTTATTGACGAGCTAGTTTTTTACAAAAGTCCGGAAATTATTGGTAAGCTGGGATTATCGACTCTTGTTATTAATTCAAAACCTTCTAAAAATATAAGTATTGTCACAGAATCTATAACGAAAATATCCAATGATGTTAGAATAATATATAAATTTTTGAGAAAATAATGTTTACCGGTTTAATACAAAAAATTGCTACTGTAAATTCGATAAATAGCCATCACGGCGATTTGCAGGTTATTCTATCTGCAGAAGAAAGTTTTGTATCTACGCTTTCAGATGGGGATAGTTTATCTATTAATGGTGTTTGCTTAACTGTATACAACATTAATAAGAATAGTTTTTCTTTTGACGTATCCAATGAAACTCTAGATGTAACTACTTTAACTCAAATATGCTCAGGCTATATGGTAAACGTTGAAAGCGCTTTAAGTTTAAATGATAAACTAGGTGGACACATGGTTAGTGGACATGTAGATTGTATGGCACAAGTAGTTGAAATTTCTAAAGATGCAAGGTCATATAAAGTGAAATTTAAACTAGAAAATAAAGATTATTTTAAATATATAGTAAGAAAGGGTTCAATATGCGTTGATGGTGTTAGCTTAACTGTTAATGATGAATCAAATAATAATTTTTTTGTAAATATAATTCCTTTTACGTGGGATAATACCATTACTAAATATTATAAAATTGGAACAATGGTCAATATCGAAATAGATAGAGTTGCCTTACATGTAGAAAAATTATTAAATTATAAGGATTGAGAAAATTAAATGTTGTCAAATACAGAAGATATACTTGAGGATTTAAAACGCGGAAAAATGGTCTTAATAGTAGATGATGAAAGTCGTGAAAATGAGGGTGATTTCATTATGGCTGCTTCAAAAGTTACACCTGAAGATATTAATTTTATGAGCAAGTATGCTAGAGGCTTAATTTGCTTAACTCTTACAAGGGAAAGATGTAAGCAATTAAATTTACCATTAATGAAAATTGACACTGATTCAAATCATGAAACTAACTTCACAATATCTATAGAAGCTTCAGAAGGTGTAACCACAGGAATATCTGCCTATGATAGAGCTCATACTATACGTACAGCAGTATTACCTGATGCAACTTCTAACGATATTTCTAGACCAGGACATATATTTCCATTGATGGCACAACCAGGCGGAGTCTTAACAAGAGCAGGACATACAGAGGCAGGATGTGATTTAGCTAGGATAGCAGGCTTTGAACCAGCAGCAGTTATCGTTGAAATTATGAGTGACGATGGATCAATGGCAAGATTACCTGAACTAAAAGAAATAGCAAAAGAACACAATATAAAAATTGGAACAATTGAAGATTTAATAAAATATAGAACTAAGCATGAAAAGACTGTAATTAGAAAAAATGAATCACCAATAAACACTGAATACGGTGAATTTAATTTAGTTTCTTATGAGGATATATTGTCAGATACTGCGCATATAGCTTTAGTAAAAGGTAATATAGATAATAATCAATCAACATTCGTTAGAGTTCATATACAAAATACCATTAAGGACATTTTACATTCGTCACATCATTCTGGATGGCCATTAAAAAATGCTATGCAAAGAATAAATAAAGAAGGCAATGGGGTAATACTCATATTAAGATGGAGTGAGTCTGTTAATGCAATAATAAAAGATATTGATAAAATTAAGAATACCAATGAAGATTTATCTCAGGATTTTGACAGAAGAACACTAGGTGTTGGCGGACAGATTTTATCTGACCTAGGCGTTACAAAAATGAAATTATTGAGCTCTCCAAAAACATTTTATGGACTTGGTGGATACGGTTTAGAAATTGAAAAGTATATTACGGAATAACAATGACTAAAGAAAAATTAAATATTATAGTTATTAGATCAGAATTCAACGAAGATATTGTAAGTAACCTGTTTTTAGGTGTTAAAAAATTTTTTGATCAAAAAAAAATACAAAATAAAATAACTGAAATAAGAGTCCCAGGGGCTTTTGAATTACCTTTTATGGCAAGACAGGTTATTGAAAAAAGTAATCTTAATATAGATTGCATAATAACTTTAGGCTGTGTAATTAAAGGAGAGACAGCACACTTTGAATATATATCTAGTGCATGCGTAAGTACGCTATCTAAGCTAACTTTACAGACTAACACTCCCATAATGCTTGGAGTAATTACGGCATATACAAAAGAACAAGCTATAGCAAGATCCCAAATAGATTTTGATGAGGCGGGCAATTTAAATATTGGGTATAATGCAGCTAACGCAGCATTTCAAACTTTGATATCCAAAAAAAATCACAATCTTTAAAAATGAAGATTAATAATTCCATGCGTAATAATAACCGTAATATTTGGTCGCGGCGATTAGCAATTCAAGCAGTATATTCGTGGTCTATTAATAGTTGTGATATTAATGAATTGCATGATGCTTTTAAAAATGATGAAAACTATAACAAGTCAGATAATGACTACTTTAAAGATATTATTTATGGTGTAATAAATAATATTTCTGAAATTGATAAATATATTACTGATTCATCTAATATTGATATAAAAACTATTAATTTTGTAGAACTTAGTATTATCAGATGCTTTATTTTTGAACTTGGATTTAATAATAAGTTTCCAAATGAAGTACTTTTAGCTGAATCTGTTAAGTTAGCAAGTAAGTTTGGTGGTCAAGATAGTTATAAGTTTATCAATGCTTTTCTTGAAAACTATATTAAAAGTAATCTTAATGAAAATAAGTGAAAAAGATATTATTAAAATAGTCTCTAACAATAATAATTTTAGAGAAGAAGTCCTTATTCCAATTGGAGAAGATGCTAGCGTCTTATATCCTCAACAGGATTCTTATTTGGTTAGTACTACTGACACAATGGTTTTTAGAACACACTTTAATAAAGATATTACTCCATATGAACTAGGATATATCGCTGCAGCATCTAATATTAGTGATTTATCTGCTATGGGCGCGACACCTGCATTTGCACTTATAAACTTAACAATTGACAAACCCACAAAGGAATATATAAAAGAAATAACAAGGGGCTATAACAAAATTTTTAAAAGCTTTCCGGTATCTGTTATTGGTGGTGATACGACATATGGGCCTCCTAGTATAACAATGACATTAATTGGCTATGCAAAAAATAGTAACTTCATGCTAACCAGTAACGCAAAAGCAGAGGATAAAATATTTATTTCGGGTGCTATTGGAGAGAGTTTTTTAGCAATGAAAAATAATAATTATCATCTTCCTGCAATAAGAAATGAACTAGGAAGAGTTTTATCTGACTATGCAAATAGTTGTACAGACATGTCAGATGGATTTTTAGAATCATTAAATAATATAACAGATAAAAGTAACTTAGGTGCACATATACAAGTTGAAAACATAGCTATTAATAGGAAATTAAAAGAACTAATAGATACTGAAAAAGTATCATGGCAAGATATTCTTAGTTATGGAGATGACTACGAACTTTTTTTTACAGTAGAAGAGAAAAATTCTTTAATATTAAAGTCAGTGTGTAAAAATATTGGTATAGAAATATATGAAGTTGGAAACTTAACTCATAATAATGAAATAAAACTGAGCTTCAAAAAAAAGTCTTTGGATATTAATATTAAAAAAAGATTTGAACATTTTAAATTATGATAAATAAACTAGTAGAATTTATATTAACTGGATTTTATTCAGGAAAGTTAAAATATATGCCAGGAACCTTTGGCACAGTTTTTGGTATTATAATTTATATTGGTATTGCTAATAATAATTTACAAGACAATATTTTTTTATTATTAATCTTATTCTTTTTTTCTTTAATATTGTTAGATTACTCATATAAAAAAAATATATTCAAAAATAAAGACGACAAATCTATTGTTATTGATGAAATCATAGGATATTTATTTTTTATGATTTTTTTTGATATTAATGTAAGTAATATTATTATTGGTTTCATATTATTTAGATTTTTTGATATATTAAAACCTTTTCCAATATCTTTTGTTGATAAAAATATAAAAAATAGCTTTGGCGTTATCCTCGATGATATTATTGCAGGTTTTTTTTCAGGAATAGTATTATTTTCAATTAATTATGTTGTTTAATAAGTCTTTCATTAAATGGCTATATTTTTCTTTATTAGTGATTATGTTTGGAAGTGCATTTTTATTGATCGAGTTATCATTAAAATCGTTTTCTCCATCGATAATAGCATTGTCTAGAGTATCTATAGCCGCATTGGTATTATTTTTATATTCAATGCTTAAAGGTTATTCTTACGGTTTTGTTAAAGATCATTTTATACTATTGTTCATATTGGGGTTATCAGGAACAACCATACCTTTTTATCTTATAAGCTGGGCTCAAATGACAATTAATAGTAGTGAAACCGGTATATTAATAGGTTTTATGCCCATTTTTACAATTATTGGTTCTCATTATTTTTTTAAATATGAGCAATTAACAGCAAATAAAGTTTTCGGTTTTATTTTAGGGTTTATTGGTTTGTTTGTACTATTAATAAATAATGAAAATTCTATAAATTTTGAGGATAATATTATTGCAAAAATTGCTGTTATATTCGCCGCTTTTTTCTATGCACTAAATGCTTTATTGGTGAAAAAAATTAAAAATATTAAAGTTATTCCTCTATCAGCGATTGTAATGATTTTATCTTCACTGCAATTGTTATTTTTTGTATTAGTAACCTACAATAATAATACATATACAGAAGTAATTTATATTGATTCTTTAATTGCTCTATTGTTTATGGCTATATTTTCAACAGCTATAGCAACAGTAATTTATTATAAAATTATACATGATTATGGGCCTAATTTTTTAAGCTTAGTAAACTATCCAATTCCAATATATGCTTTTTTTTCAGGTGTAATTTTTTTAGATGAAAATATTAATATATACTCAATTATTTCTCTAGTGTTAGTCGTTATAGCTATATACATATCTCAAAAAAATAAGATTAATTAAGTTTTATAAACAGACTAAAATTTTTATTTGTAGCATTTATTGTTAATTTTTTTTCTTTACTGATATGAGCCATTCCATTATAAATTCCATCTGATATTCCACATGAAGCTATTTCAATATTAATACCATATATTTTCTTATTAAGATTAATTAGCTCTCCATAATAATTACAATTATTGCTGTCCTTGCCATAAATTTTAAAGTTTTTTATTAAAAAATTATGTTTTACCTGACTCTCGTAAGATTCCCAGTTTTTATTTATTATATCACTTGCATCTAATATTTCGTTATCACTGTATTTTACCAAATATATATTCCCATAATCTTTTGCTGGTTCTGTAATCCATTTCCCGCTCATAATATTTTCGTTAATAATTTTTCCTTTGATTTCAGCAGTTCCAAATTTGCTACCATCCCTAAGATACATAGATAAATTCCACTTAAAATTATCTTCTTTAATATTAAATTTCCCTTCATATACAACTTTAGCTTTTTCAGTATATGCAGTTGCTATTTTGCCTGATACTAGTCCTGTAAAATCATATTTTCCATGACCATTAATATCAAATATGCCTGACCATACCCCATCAAACGATATTGCTTGAGTTGAAAATATTAACATACCTATAATTTTTAAAATTTTTATTCCTGTCATGATTTTAAAACTCTAACATCATTTTTTAATAAATGTTAATATAATGTTGCAAAGCTTGACATAGGGTTGCTTTAGCCTAATATGCAAAAAATAGGGGCTATAGCTCAGTTGGTAGAGCATTTGCATGGCATGCAAAGGGTCGGCGGTTCGAATCCGCCTAGCTCCACAATTTATTTATTAAACATGAATATAGCTGATAAATTTTCGAGAAAATTAAGAGATGTTAGGATATCTGTTACAGACAGATGTAACTTTAGGTGTACTTACTGTATGCCCAAAGAAGTATATGATGTAAATTATAAATTTTTTAAAAAAACAGAGATTCTCAGCTTCGAGGAAATAATAAGACTGGTAAAAATTCTTGCTTCTCTTGGTGTTAAGAAAGTTCGATTAACTGGCGGAGAACCATTATTAAGAAAAAACACTCATGTGTTAGTAAAACATATTAAAGAAATCAAAGGTATTACAGATATCAGCATGACTACTAATGGTGTTCTGCTTTCAGAAAAAAAAGCTTTGCTGCTAAAAGAGTCCGGATTGAACAGATTAACAATTAGCTTAGATTCTATAGACCCCATAAGATTTCAAGAAATAAGTGGCACTAACTATCATCCAAACGATGTTTTGTCAGGCATACATAATGCAAAAAAAGTGGGCTTTGAAAATATAAAAATTAATATGGTGGTAAAAAAAGACATTAATCATGAGGATATATTACCGATGTTAGATAAATTTAGTGACACTGGTTGCATAGTTAGATTTATTGAATTTATGGATGTTGGTAATGTTAACTTCTGGGAAAAAAAAGATGTTATTTCGCTGAAAGAAATTTTAAGTATTATTTCTAATAAATATCATGTTAAATCATTAGAAAAAAACTATAGTAGTGAAGTTGCAAAAAGATGGTCTTATAGTGGTGGAGAATTTGGAATTATAAGCTCTATATCTAATCCTTTTTGCGGAGACTGCTCAAGAATAAGACTTACTGCTGAGGGTAAACTTTTTACATGTTTGTTTGCAGATAAATCACATGATATAAAACAATTAGTGAGATCCTCTGAATCAGATGAAATTATTAAGAACTATTTAATTAATATGTGGAAAGTGAGGGATGATAAATATTCTGAAACAAGAATGTCTCAAAATGGATTACAAAATATTAAAAAAGCAGAAATGTCTTATATCGGCGGTTAATCTTTAAGTCTAGGCATTAATTCTACTAAATTACATGGCTTATGTTCTGAATCAAGCTGATATTGAATAATATCTAACCACGCATCCTTGCAAGCACCAGGAGATCCAGGTAAGCAAAATATATATGTTGAGTTTGCTACTCCAGCAATAGCCCTTGACTGTATTGTCGAAGTTTTAATTTTTTTATATGAAAGACTTCTAAATATTTCACCAAAACCATCAATTCGTTTATCTAGAAGAACTTCTACAGCTTCAGGAGTACCGTCAGTACCAGTTACGCCAGTACCTCCTGTTGTAATTACAACGTTAATTTTTTCTGTATCAATCCAAGATGAAACAATGCTCCTAATTGAGTAGATATTATCTTTAACAATTGCATGTTCAATTGCAGTATGCTCAGCTTCCTCTACTAGTTCGCAAAGGAGATTACCAGATTTATCTGTTTCTTTCGTTCTAGAGTCAGATATTGTTAAAATAGCTATATTTAGTTTAATTTTTTCATTCATTAAGTGATAATATTATTTATTAATGAAATATACAATAAACAATACTATCTATATAAAATATGAATTTAGTAGCATTATTATCAAAAAATATTAACCCATATGAGTTGATAAGAAGTTATGAAACTAAGAACTGTGATTTAAGTTTATCAGGCGCTCAGAGTTTATTTATTGGGTATATGAGGAAAACTAATGATAAAAGAGATGATGTATCATCAATGACTTTAGAATTTTATCCTGAAATGACCCAAGGCTATCTTGATAATTTAGCTAAAATAGTAAAAGAAAAGAATAATTTGGATAACGTTTTGATAGTTCATAGAATTGGTAATGTTAAGATTGGTGATTGTCTTGTGATAGTTGCATGTTGGTCAAAACATAGAAAAGAATGTATTGACGGTGTTAAATATATATTAGAAGATTTAAAACATAATGCTCCATTCTGGAAGAAGGAATATTATTCTGATGAAAGTTCAAAATGGGTTGAAAAAAATACTTAAATATAGTTTTTAAATTTTATGATCTTTACCACATCATTTTTATTGGACTTTCCCTTTTCCACAGGTAGATAAATTAAGCAATTGGCGTTATTCATTGAGCTGAGTATTCCAGATCCTTGCTCACCAACAGTTTTGACAAAATACTTATTATTTTTCATTGTGTATATTCCTCTCTGTAGTTCAGCTCTTCCTTGTCTTTTCTTGAGATTTGATAAAAGTATTGCTTCATCTGTAACAAGCTCGTAACTCTTTCCAGCTAGTAAATATATAGTGGGTAGGACAAATAAGAGGAATGTAATCATAACTGAAACAGGGTTTCCAGGAAGTCCAAAAAAAATAGTATCTTTTATTTTTCCAAAAGCTAAAGGCCTTCCTGGTTTCACAGCAACTTTCCAAAAATTTATATTACCTAGAGATTTAACAACATCTTTTATATAGTCTGCATCACCGACAGAAACACCTCCGGTAGATATTACAATATCTGATTTTTTTACAGCTATCTTAAATTTATCTTTTATATCTCTTATATTGTCTTTTGCATGACCCAAATCAATAACATCTATATTATGTTTTGCAAGCATTCCAGTTAATGTGAATCTATTGCTATCATGAACTTTTCCGTATGGAAGTTTTTTATCTACAGGAACAACTTCATCCCCAGATGTAAAGAAGGAAACTTTTATTTTTTTAAAAACTTTTACTTTACTAATACCTTGAGATGCTAGAAGACCCATCGATGACGAATTAATAATATGAAATTTTTTAATCAAAACTTTGTTAGGTTTAATATCTTCGCCTGCAAATCTAATATTTTGATATATTTTTACATTTTTAGAATTTATAATTATATTATCATTATTTAATTTACTAATTTCTTCCTTCATTATTACAATATTGCAGTCTTTAGGTAGAACAGCACCAGTCATAATTTTCACACATTCATTTTTCTTGATTTTTCCCTTAAAAGGAGAGCCAGCTAAAGATATTCCAATAATTTTTAGATTTTTATTATTTGCTAAGCTTTGGATGTTCAATGCATAACCATCCATTGCAGAATTATCATAATTAGGTACTTTTAATTTAGATTTTATATTTTCAAACACAGTTCTGTCATGAGAATCAATTAAATTAACATATTCGTAAGTGCTAATTTTTTTAGTTAATTTTTTAATTTTTGCAAGAGCATCCTCAATTAATATTGAATTTGGATCATAGTCATCCATGCAGCTATATATTTTTTTCTTCATGTTAATTAATATTTTTAAGTTGGATATAAACAGCTCCTGTGCCACCATCTCTCTGCTGAGCTGAATGATAAGCTAATATATTTGGATTGTATTGTAAATACTGATCTACAAAATTTTTGAGCTTTGGACCCTCAACTCCAGAGCCGTAACCTTTACCATGTATAATAATGCCTACTAAATTCCCTTCCATCTGCAGTTTTGGCAGCCATATATCTAAAAAATTTTCTGCTTCAATTAGATTTTTCCCATGTAAGTCAATTTCAAAGGCTATTTCAAGCTCACCTTTTTTTAATCTTTGAAACCTTTTTCTTTGGAATCCTGGTTTGCAATTTCCAATTATATTATTTTCAACCATAACGCTTCATCTAAGTAATAATTTAAGTATAATCATCACATATGAAAATATTATTGTCCAATGATGATGGTTACCACGCTAGTGGAATTCAGGTTCTAATTAAACAATTAGAAAAAAATCATGATATTTATGTAGCTGCACCTTCAATAAATCATAGTGCTGGTAGTAGTGCACTTTCTGTTCGTAAAGATATTGAGGTAGATAATATTAAAAAAAATCATTATATCATCGATGGCACACCTGCAGATTCTGTTCATATTGCCCTAACATGTTTGATTGAAGATAAAATCGACATGGTTGTCTCTGGAATTAACCTAGGCGCGAATCTTGGTGATGATGTTATATACTCTGGAACAGTAGCTGCTGCTTTGGAGGGTAGACATTTGGAAATGTCGCCAATTGCATTTTCTTTGGTATCACAATCAAATATAAGTCTTGAGAAGGCTGCATTTGTAAGTTCAGAAATTATTGAGAAAATAATATCTAACGAAGATATATCAAGGAAAACTTTACTTAATGTTAACATTCCCGATTTTGATATTGATAACACGTTATTTGATTATACGAGACTAGGTAAAAGAGGCTTACCATTGCCCGCAGTTAAAGTAAAAGATAACTCTATTTACAAAATAGGTGCAGCAGGTTTGCCCGAAGATAATGGAATTGGTACAGATTTTTACTCGATTGATAACAATAAAATATCTATAACCCCAATTACTTTTGATTTAACTAATAAAAATATATTAAATATAATTTTAAATAAATGAGCGTAGATTTTAAAAAGTTTTCAGGAGTAGGCATGACATCTGACTCCTCTAGAGAAAAACTTATTTTATTTCTAGAAAAACAGGGTATAACAAATAAAAAAGTTTTGCACTCTATGCGTGTTATTCCAAGACATATTTTTGTAGATGAAGCTATTTCAAGTAAAGCGTATGATAATACTGCTTTGCCAATTGGAAAGTCACAAACAATATCGCATCCTTTGATAGTTGCTAAAATGACAGAAATTATTATGTGTCATAATCCTAAAAGGGTATTAGAAATTGGCACTGGCTCGGGATATCAAGCATCAGTATTATCACTGCTAGCTGATAAAGTTTATACCATTGAAAGAATAGAGTATCTTCATAATATTTCAAAGAATCTCTTTAGGAAAATTGGTTTTAAAAATATATACCCTAAATACTCAGATGGTAATACAGGCTGGCCTCAAAAAGCACCTTTTGATGCGATAATAGTTACAGCTGGAGCAGCAAATATTCCCGATGCATTAATTGATCAGTTGTCAGATAATGGAGGAATACTAGTATCTCCAGTAGAGAATAATGGAAAACAGTATTTGAAGTCTTTAATTAAAACAGAAGGTAATTATAAAGAAAAAATTCATGGTATTGTTAATTTTGTTCCTCTACTTAACGGGATTTCATAATGAAATTTTTTACAAATATATATGATTATGTAATAGGTTTGGCTTATAAAGAAAAAGTTACCAGATATCTTTATGGTTTAAGCTTTATTGAATCATTTATATTCCCTATACCTCCTGATATTTTATTAGCACCAATAGCTCTTACAAAAAAATATAATTGGATTAAAATTGCCTTTAATACAACTTTATTTTCTGTATTAGGAGGATTAGTTGGTTACATAATAGGGCTATATTTGTACGAATCATCAATATTAAATAAAATCGTAGAAGAAAATATTTTTATTGAGGTTAAAAATCTTTTTCTTGAGCATGGATTTTTGATTATGATAATAGCTGGTTTTACTCCACTTCCATTTAAGGCATTCACAATCACAGCAGGATATATGTCAATAGCACTAATTCCATTTGTTATATCTTCTTTTATTGGAAGAGGATTAAGATTTTTTATTGTAGCAGCCATATTCCACTATTTTGGTCTTATTATGGCAAATCGAATTAAAAAATATTTTGAGTACATAGGCCTGATAATTACTTTTATTTTAATATATTTTGTATATCTTAAATACTATGATTAAATTATGAAAAAAAATTTATATTTAATTATATGTTTTTGTACCTTAATATTAGTTTCAGGGTGCACAAAAATACATAAACACTCAGCAAAAGATCCTTATCCTGAAAAAAAACCAAGAAAAGAAAGAGTTTATTTTACTTATGGTATGAAATCTAAAAAAGCCTCAGCTTCTGGAGATACTTATATTGTTAAAAAAGGAGATACTTTGTATTCTATTTCTTTATTGTATGATGTTAATTATATAAAAATTGCAAAATGGAATAATATTAAGAGCCCATATAGAGTATCTATTGGAGACCAGATTATTATTAAGTCTAATAAGTACAGAAAAAAAATTACAAAAAGTAAGAAAAAAATAAAATTTGCTAGCAATATAAAATGGGTAAGACCTCACAATGGAAGAGTTTCTAAAGAATTTTCATACAGCGATGTAGGAAAGAAAGGTATTGATATATCAGGAAATATTGGGGATAAAATTTATTCATCCTCTGGTGGAATAGTTGTTTATGCAGGAAATGGAATTAAAGGTTATGGAAATTTAGTTATTATTAAACATAACGATACTTTTTTAACAGCATATGCACATACTAATAAAATTCTCGTGGAAGAAGATAGTGTGGTTGAAAAGGGTGAAGTAATAGCTGAGTTAGGTGATACAGACTCTATTAAGCCGCTCTTACACTTTCAAATAAGAAAAAATGGAAAATCTGTTGATCCTGAAAAATATTTGCCGTAATTAATTAAAAATAAAAAAACTTAAAAAATCTCTTTTCTCTGATAATAAAATATTATGACTACTACAGGCAGAACTTATATTCATTACTTCTACACCAACATTCATTTGGTTTAATTTTAAAATAATTGGTGTTTTATCAATGCAACCTGTATTATTTAGAGCTATAATCACTAAGTCTGCATTATTAGATATATTTTTAATGATTAATTCTTTTGTGATATTACTAGTATTTAAATTACATTTAATAATAGACTTTTCAGGAGGAACTATTACATTATAGTTATATTCTTTATCTAACACAGTTATAGATGATTTTGTGTAAGATTTAATAATGTTAGAATTTTTTTCTAAAATTTGTTCATTAAATTCCATTTAAATAATATAGCACAAATTAATTTCAATTAGTTACTTAAAAATGCCAGAAGAATTTTACAGAATAAATAGACTTCCACCATATATTTTCAACATTGTTAATGAGCTTAAGATCTTGGCTAGAAAAAATGGTCATGATATTATAGATTTTGGTATGGGGAATCCTGATCAAAAAACTCCTGATCATATAATAAAAAAAATGCAAGAATGTTCTGATAAGGATAGTGTGCACAGATATTCTAGCTCTAAGGGTATACCAAGATTGAGAAGGGCGATATCAAACTGGTATGAAGAAAAATTTAATGTATCTATTGATCCTGAAGAGGAAGCCATAGTAACTATTGGATCAAAAGAAGGTCTTGCACATTTAGCATTAGCAACATTAAATCAAGGTGATTCTGTAATTGTTCCTAGTCCTGCATATCCAATACATCCCTACGGCGCTGTTATTGCAGGAGCAGAAATAATATATATTAATGTTCATGATGATGATGATTTATTTTTTAGCTCACTTGATACAGCAATTAACAATTCATGGCCTACACCAAAAATGATTATTGCCAATTTCCCGTCAAATCCTACAACAAGATGTGTTGATATAAATTTCTTAACAGAGTTAGTGAGAATTGCAAAAAAATATAATATATATTTAGTTCATGATATTGCTTATGCTGACATAGTGTTTGATGATTATAAGGCTCCATCAATACTTCAGGTAGATGGCGCAAAAGATACTGCTGTTGAATTTTATACATTATCAAAATCATATAATATGCCAGGATGGAGAATAGGATTTATGTGCGGTAATAAAAAGTTAGTTAATGCTCTATCAAGAATAAAATCATACTTGGACTATGGAACATACACTCCACTACAAGTTGGAGCAATTGCTGCATTAGAGGGCTCCCAAGACTGTGTAGAGGACATTAGATTGATGTACAAAAGTAGAAGAGATTCATTGTGTAAAGGTCTTAACGATATTGGGTGGGCAGTTACACCTCCAAAGGCTACAATGTTTGTATGGAGTGAAATACCAGATAAATACAAATCTCTAGGCTCACTAGAATTTAGTAAGATGTTATTAAAAGAAGCCAATGTAGCTGTATCACCAGGCATAGGTTTTGGAAAACACGGTGATGATTCCGTAAGGTTTAGCTTGATAGAAAACGAACAAAGAACTAAGCAAGCTGTAAGAAGTCTAAAAAGTATTATATAATACAATTCTATGAATAATAAAAACAAAATAAATATTGGTGTAGCTGGCCTTGGTACTGTTGGATGCGGAGTAATAAATCTTTTAAAAAAAAATAAAGTAGAAATCTTCAAAAGAACAGGTTTTGAAATTTCCATAGTAAGTGTTTCGGCAAGTAACAAAGATAAAAAAAGAGACTGCGATATAAAAGGTTTAAATTTTTACACAGACCCATTAGAAATGGTACGTAAGGAAAATATAGATATTCTTGTAGAATTAATAGGTGGTGAAAGTGTTGCTAAAGAGTTAGTTATAGAGGCTCTAGAAAAAAAAATACATATTGTAACTGCAAATAAAGCTCTCATTGCACTTCATGGTAATGATATTTCAGAAATTTCAAATAAGCAAGGATGTGACGTTGCATTCGAAGCATCAGTTGCTGGAGCAGTTCCAATAATTAAAGTTATAAGAGAATCGTTGAATGCTAATGAAATTGAATGGGTTGCAGGTATAATTAATGGAACAACAAATTATATTTTAACAGAAATGTTAAAATCTAAAAAAAACTTTAATATCGTTTTAAAGGAAGCTCAAGATTTAGGTTATGCTGAAGCAGACCCATCTTTTGATGTTGGCGGCATTGATGCTGCACATAAATTAACTATATTATCCTCAATATGCTTTGGTATTCCACTTAATTTTAAATCAATATATATAGAGGGTATTGAAGATATAGAGCTTGATGATCTAAATTATGCTAAAGAACTTGGTTACGCTATTAAGCACTTAGCAATAGGTAGAAAAAATAAAGACGGTATTGAGTTAAGAGTTCATTCGTGCCTAATACCTAAAACAAGATTAATTGCAAATGTTGATGGTGTAAAAAATGCTGTAGTAGTGTCTTCTGATTCAGCTGGGCCAACATTATACTATGGAGCAGGAGCTGGTAGCTTAGCAACAGCGTCCTCTGTTGTTTCAGACATAATAGACATATCTAGAAAAATTTTATCAAACTCAAATAATATTATTCCTCTTTTAAGTTACCAGAGAGATCAACTTCAAAATAAAAATATATTAAATATTAATGAAATTGAATCTCGATATTACTTAAGAATTAGGGTGACAAATAAACCTGGTGTACTTGCAGATATAACTAAGATTTTTGGTAGCAAGTCTATTAGTATAGAATCAATTCTTCAAAAAGAAGATTTAGTAAATGATGAAAATGTACCAATAGTGCTTGTTACACACGAAGTTATAGAAAAAAATATTATAGATGCTTTAAAAGATATAGAGAAATTAGATGTTGTTAAAGGAAAAATTATTAAAATAAGAATAGAAGAGCTCGAATCTTAATTTAGGAAATATTTTTTATTATATAATCTTTTACTAGCTCACTACTATTTTTTAAATCTATATATTTTTCTTCTGAACTCAGCATACTTTCTAATTTTTTAGGTTGATATGGATATATGCCAATTGAATCTTTTATCGAATTTGGAAACTTAGCCGGGTGAGCGCATGCTAGCGCAATATTAATATCATCATTATCTAAGTCACTTAATATATTTAAACTTGTAGCGGTATGAGGGTCAGAAGTATAATTAAATTTATTATAAAATTCCTTAATAGTCTTTGACGTTAGTTCGTCATTTATACCCTTAGATTTATAATACAATTTTAAATTATTATGTATTTTCCCTTTAAGATCATACTTTTTATTTATCATAAATGACTTCATTAGCTCAGATAATTTAGATGAATTATAATCAAGAGACTCAAATAGTTGTCTTTCAAAATTACTTGATATTTGAATGTCCATACTAGGACTAATTGTTCTTTTAACATCTTTAAGCGACATATCTCCATTGGCTATTGTTCTATGCATAATATCATTAGAGTTTGTTGCCACATATAACTTATTAATAGGTAAGCCCATGATTCCAGCAGTGTGTGCTGCGTAGACATTTCCAAAATTTCCAGTTGGGATAATAAAGTTTACCTTTTTATCAAACTGCGATGCTTGTAAATATGCCCAATAAAAATATACAGATTGTGACGCTATTCTTGCCCAGTTTATAGAGTTGATAGCTGACAATGTTGTTATTTTTTTTAGACCATCAGATACAAATAAATTTTTTACAATATTTTGACAATCATCAAATGTTCCATCAATAGCAATGTTGAATACATTTTTTGAAGTTACAGTAGTCATTTGTTTCCTTTGTATGTCAGAGGTTTTATTTTTTGGATGAAGAATAAATATATTTATATTATCTTTATCTTTGCATGCATCAATTGCTGCTGAGCCAGTATCTCCCGATGTTGCCCCAATTATCGTTATATTCTTATCCTTTTTCTTTAAATAGTATTGAAACAAATTTCCAAGCATTTGTAGGGGGTAATCCTTGAAAGCATATGTTGGGCCATGGAAAAGCTCTAGAATATATTTATTATTCTCGAGATTTACTAATGGAGCTACTTTTTCATGAGTAAAAATCTTATAGGTATCATAAGCTATTTTTTCAAGCTCTGATTTTGATATTGTGTCTCCAACATAATTTATAAGAATTTTTGTAGCTAACTCAGGGTAGGTAATATCCTTATTATTAACAATTTCATCAATATTAATTTTTGGCCAGGTTTTGGGCATATATAAACCACCGTCTGAGGCTAAACCTTCTATTATAATTTCATCAAATGTTTTATCTAATTTAGAATTTCTTGTACTGCAGTAATTCATTTTTTTAGTTTTTCTTTAACGTTAGTTTTTTAGCTAAACCTATGTAGTCTTTTGGCTCTAACTTAAGTAATTTAGCTTTTATTGTTTTATTTAAATCGGATTTATTAATAATATCTTTAATTACGTCTTTATTTATTTCTTTACCTCTCGTTGCTTCCTTAATAATATCGTAACTGTTGTCTACATTGTGGTATCTCATTACCGTCATTATTGGTTCAGCTAATATTTCCCAACTCATAGCTAAATCTTCATTTATTTTTAAAAGATTAATATCAATTTTATTCATTCCTTTAATTAGCGACGATATTGATATATAAAAATGTGAATATATAACACCTAAATTTCTCAGAACCGTCGAGTCTGTGAGATCACGCTGAAGTCTTGACGACATTAATTTTCTACTTATTGATTGAGAAAGAGCAGAAGTAATCTCTAAGTTACCCTCAGCATTTTCAAAGTTTATTGGGTTAACTTTATGTGGCATTGTGGAAGATCCAACCTCAGATTTAATATTTTTTTGTTTAATGTAATCTAACATTATATAAATCCACATGTCCTTTGAAAAATCTAAAAGTATATTTGAGATCATAGTTATATCGTTAAGAGATTCAGCAAGCCAATCATGATTTTCTATTTGAGTTGTATATTGATTTTGTTTGAGACCTATACTTTTTAGAAATTTTTTTGTCTCAATATCCCAATTTATTTCAGGAAGAACAAAATGATGCGCATTGTAGTTCCCAACAGCTCCATTCATTTTTGCAAAAATATCTCTCTTTTTCATATATATGAATTGTTTTTCAATTCTCGATGTGAATACCTTTAACTCTTTACCAAATGATGTTGGTGATGCTTTTTGGCCATGTGTCCTTGATAGCATTGGTATGTTTGCGTATTTAATTTCATATGTTTTTATAATCTTACAAAGAGCACTAATTTTTTTAAGAAGAATTTCTCTAGTATCTTTGTACATCAAAGCATATGAAATATTATTAATATCTTCTGATGTTGCACAAAAATGTATTAGTTCTTTTTTATTTTTAAGAGTTTTGTGACTATCGAATTTACTTTTTAGAAAATACTCCACAGATTTGACATCATGATTTGTTTTTTTTTCTATATCTTTTATTTTAATAGCGTCTTTTATACTAAACTCTTTATCAATTTTTAGTAAATAGTCTTTTTCAGATTTATTTAAACTAAATTTTTTCTTAATAGGAGCTAACGAAGATAAAAAAATAAACCACTTTATTTCAATATAGAGTCTTTTTTTAATTAAACCATATTCACTATTGATGTCACTTATTTTTTCATCAATTTGTGATGCATACCTTCCGTCTATTGGAGATATCGCTTTTAGTGAGAATTCATTATTTTTATTAGTCATTTGTTAAGTTTGCAGTAGTAATATACGCTTAGATTATACTATAATTATATGAATAATGTTAAATAAGAGATATAACAATATGAAAAAATCAAAAGTTAGTTATAGAATAGAAAGTGATAGCATGGGTGATGTAAAAATACCTAAAAACGCTTTGTACGGCCCACAAACTCAAAGAGCAGTTGATAATTTTGTTGTTAGTGATCTTATTATGCCGAAAGAATTTATCATAAGTACATTATTAATTAAAATAGCGGCAGCAAAAGCAAATTATAAACTCGGTCTTTTAAATAAAAATATATCTGTTGCTATAACTAAAAGCGCTCAATTTTTAATTGAGTCATATGATGAAGGTAACTTCCCAATAGATGTATTTCAAACTGGTTCTGGTACAAGTACAAATATGAATGTAAACGAGGTAATTTCTAATATTTCAAAAAATAAGTTTAAGGTAAAAGTTCACCCAAATGATCATGTTAATATGTCGCAAAGTTCTAATGATGTAATACCTACTGCAATTAACCACTGCGCATATAGTCTAGCAATGACTAAATTACTTCCATCATTAAATACACTATCTAAAGACATTGGTGCTAAAGAAAAAAAATTAGCTAGAGTTGTTAAAACTGGTAGAACGCATCTAATGGATGCAATGCCAATAACTTTTGGTCAAGAATTATCAGGTTGGAGAGCTCAAATAGATGATAATATATCTAGTTTAAAAAATTGTCTTAAAAGGCTAAAAAGACTTCCTATTGGTGGAACCGCAGTAGGAACTGGAATTAATGCTCATAATTTTTTTACAAAAGAATTTTTAAAGGCTTTAAATAATGGCAATAAAATTAAATATGTAGATAAAAAAAATAAATTTGAAGGCTTAAGCTCTCAAGACGATTCTGTTATATATAGCTCTCACCTTAAATCTATTGCAGTTTCTTTAATTAAGATATCTAACGATTTAAGATGGATGAATTCTGGGCCAGGGTCTGGCATTTCGGACATTACTTTAAAAGCTTTACAACCAGGTAGTAGTATTATGCCTGGAAAAGTTAATCCTGTGATATCAGAGTCTTCAATAATGGCTTGTGCTCAAGTTATTGGAAATGACACCACAATAATGATTTGTGGGCAGTCAGGAAATTTTCAACTCAATGTAACCTTGCCAATTATTGCTTATAATATTATTCAAAGTACAAATATAATTGCTAATATATCAATTAGCCTTGCAAAAAAATCTATTATTAATTTTGAAGTAAATAACTCTGCTATTCAAAAATCTGTTAGCTCAAATCCAATTTTAGTAACAGCTTTAAATAGGATTATTGGTTATGAAAAAGGTGCTTATATTGCAAAAAAAGCATACAAACTTGGAAAACCAATTATTGATGTAGCGCTTGAAGAAACTAACTTGTCAGAAAAAGATCTAAAGAAAATATTAGATCCTTTAGCACTAACAAAAGGTGGCATAAAATAATTTAAGCAGCTATTTGTTTTAATACGTATTGTAAGATTCCACCACTTTTAAAATATTTAACTTCTTGAGGAGTATCTATTCTAACATTTACCTCAAATAAAATTTTTTCTTTGCCATTGTCTGCTTCAATTTTTACAGTTTTTGCTTCACCGCTTTTTATTCCACTTATAGTGAATTCTTCTGTTCCATTCAAACCATGAGTTTCTGCATTCTCACCTTCTTTAAACTGAAGGGGAAGTATCCCCATACCAACAAGATTAGACCTGTGAATTCTTTCAAAACTCTCTGTAAGTACAGCAGCTACGCCTTGCAGCTTGGGACCTTTTGCAGCCCAATCTCTAGACGACCCACTACCATATTCTTTACCTGCTATGATTATTGTTGGAACTGATTCTTTTTTATATTCCATTGCGGCATCAAAAATCGCCATTTCTTTATTTGATGGCATATGAATTGTATACCCACCTTCAATATGAGGTACAAGTTTATTTTTTAATCTTATATTGGCAAAAGTTCCTCTCATCATTACTTGGTGATTTCCTCTTCTTGAGCCGTATGAATTAAATTGATTTGGATTAACATTCTTACTAACTAAATATTTACCTGCAGGACTATCTTCTTTGATATTTCCTGCTGGGGATATGTGGTCCGTAGTAACAGAGTCACCTAAGTATGCGAGTACTCTCGCTGATTTAATTTCGTCTATTACTAAATCTTTATCAGACATATTTTCAAAATATGGTGGGTTTGCTATATAAGTTGAATCGTCCCACTCATACTGATTATTTTCTGTGACATCAATATTTTTCCATTCTTTTTCACCGTCATAAATATTCTCATAAGACTTTCTGAATTGTTCAGAAGTTAGGGAAGACTTTAATATTTCATTAATTTCAGTGTTAGAAGGCCATATATCTTTTAAAAATATATCTCTTCCGTCCTCAGTAGTTGAAATCGGTTCTGATGTAATATCAATATTCATTGAACCAGCTATTGCATATGCTATGACTAAAGGCGGAGAAGCCAAATAATTTAATTTTACTTCGGCATGCACTCTTCCTTCAAAGTTTCTATTACCAGATAATACAGAAGCAGCTACTAAATTATTTTCTTTTATTCCATCACTAATTTCTTTAATTAGTGGCCCTGAGTTCCCTATGCATGTTGCACAACCGTAACCAACATTATGAAAACCAAGTTCTTCCATTGGCTTTAGAAGATTTGAATTTTTTAGATACTCGGTTACAACCATTGATCCTGGGGCAAGAGAAGTTTTTACCCATGGTTTTCTTTTAAGACCAAGAGCTCTTGCTTTTTTTGCAACTAGTCCAGCAGCAACCATAACTCCAGGATTTGATGTATTTGTACATGATGTAATTGCTGCAATTACAATATCTCCATTATTAATTTTGAAGTTTTCACCATCAATAATAATTTCTGATGCTTTATTTTTTGGATCCATTATTTTAAGTTCTTTTCTGCATGATGCTTTAGCATCTTTTAGATTAATTCTATCCTGAGGCCTTTTTGGTCCAGCTATTGAAGGCAAAACTTTGGATACATCTAGTTCTATATTCTCTGAATATAACGCATTATCGCAATCAGATCTTGTTAGACCAACAGTTTCTGAATATTTCTTTATTAAATTAATCTGGTTTTCGCTTCTATTAGATAATTTCATGTAATCTAAAGTTTCTTTATCAATTGGGAATATTCCACAAGTTGCTCCGTATTCTGGAGCCATATTTGCTATTGTGGCTCTATCTCCTAAGGACAAGTTGTCAAGTCCATCACCATAAAATTCAACAAATTTACCAACAACCCCATGATTTCTAAGCATCTCAACAATATTTAAAACAAGGTCTGTAGCTGTTATACCTTCAGAGACTTTTCCTGTTAGTTTAAATCCAACCACTTTTGGGATTAACATAGAAATTGGTTGTCCAAGCATTGAAGCTTCTGCTTCAATTCCACCTACACCCCAACCAAGAACTCCAATACCATTTATCATGGTTGTATGAGAATCTGTTCCAACAACAGTATCTGGATAAGCATAGTTACTTCCATCAATATTTTTAGTAAAAACACATCTTGCTAAGAACTCTATATTTATCTGGTGTACAATACCTGTGTCAGGTGGAACAACTTTAAAATTTGAAAATGCTGACTGCCCCCATTTTAAAAATTTATATCTTTCAGAATTTCTTTCATATTCAAGCTTAGCATTTAAATCAAATGCTTTATCACTTCCAAAATTATCTACCTGAACAGAATGGTCTATAACTAGTTCAGCAGGTTGCAAAGGATTTATATCATTCGGACTTTTACCAAGTTTTTTAATAGCATCTCTCATAGCCGCCAAATCGACAACTGCAGGGACACCTGTAAAATCTTGCATCAGCACTCTTGCCGGTCTATAAGCTATTTCTTTAACTGTTGCATAATTATGCCAATCAATTATTGACTCAATATCTTTTTTTGTAACAGTCAAATCATCCTCATTTCTCACAAGATTTTCTAACAAAATTTTTATTGAATAGGGTAGTTTATCTACACCTTTAATTTTTGATATGTCAAATATAGTATAGTTTTCTTTTCCACATGTTATTTCTGTTTTTGTATTAAAGCTATTCTTCATTAAAATTTATCCTTGTTTTAAATTAACTAAAAAAGTTGTCGCACTTACTGAGAATTTCTTTTCTCCTAAACATCAGCTGCCATTTTGATCCACCATGATATTCCCACAAAAAGGTAGCTCTTATCCCACTTAACAATAAAGCTCTTATTAAAGAAGAATTTTTCTCTAAATATTCTTTTTTCCCAGATATTACAACTCTAGGCCTGATAATACCTATATATTCTGTATAAATTTCTTCAGAATATGTAACTAGGTCATTTAGATTTGTAGCTATCATACTATCTTCTTGGTAATTATCAATTTTTTTTCCGATCAAACCTTTTAAGTCACTGATTTTATTTATATTTTTTTGTATCAAAATTATATTTAAAGCATACTTTTGCATAGTAATTATTGATATATTGTTTTTACCTTTTAGAATTTGTTTTAAAAGATTATGACCATCCATTAGATTTTTACAATCACCATATATGTCTTTTGTTTCAAAAGTATTTTTTAAATAAATACTTTTGAGAAGATTCTCTGATGCCGATAAAGCATCATAATCTGTGGTAGCTATTTTATTAACAAGATAAACACTCTGAAGCAAAGCCGATAAAGAAAAAATATAATTTCTGTCGATTTTAATCATTTGTTATTATCCCGCCACCTAAACATTTATTACCATCAAAAATCACAAGCGACTGGCCTGGAGCTGGAGCTCTTATAGGTTCTTGAGATTTAACAGAATATAAATTTTTACTTATTTTTACTATGGTGCATTTATATTTTTCTCCAAGATGCCTAATTTGGCATTTAAGATTTTTATTTAAAATATCATTATTATTATTAGTTATAATTTCTAAAGCATTAATTAAAATAGTTTTGTGAAATAAAAGAGGATTTGAGTTTCCCTGACAAACGTAAAGATTATTGTTTATTAAATCTTTTTTATATACATACCAAGGCAAATTTTTAGTATTTTTCATACCTCCAATTCCTATGCCTTCTCTCTGACCAATTGTTGTATAAAACATACCATTATGTTTTCCAATAATCTTATTATTTTCATCTAATATATTACCGGAAATGTTTTTTATATAATTACTAATAAAATCTTTAAATTTTTTATTGCCGATAAAACAAATACCCATACTTTCCTTTTTGTTATGTGATTTAAAACCTGAGTCTTTTGCAATTTTTTTAACTTCTTTTTTTTCTATATCAGAAAGTGGAAATATAACTTTTGATAATTGATCCTGACTTAATGTGTGTAAAAAATAAGTTTGATCTTTGTGAATATCTTTGGGAGTTGTAAGATAATATGCAGAATTTTCAATAACTATTTTTGCATAATGCCCAGTTGCTATTTTGTTTGCACCAAGGCTTCTCGCATGATCTGTAAAAACTTTAAATTTTATATATTTATTGCATAGTATATCTGGGTTTGGTGTATATCCATTTTTATAGCTATCAACAAAATCTAAAAAAATATTATTCCAGTATTCGTCAGAAAAATTAGCTGTATGGAGCTTAATATTTAATTTATCACAAGCATCTTTAGCATATATTAAATCTTCTTTGGCATTACAGCCATTGGAATCATCCTCATCCCAGTTCTTCATAAATAAAGCTTCTACATTAAAGCCCTGATCATGCAAAATTTTTAGTGATACGGTTGAATCAACTCCACCAGATATACCTATAATAATCTTTTCATTCATTTTTCTAATAAACTACTAATAATTTCTTTGGGAAATTTTTTACCAGCATTGTAATCATCTATGCATTTTATAACCATATTGCTTCTTAAATTAATGTTTGGATTTAGTATCGCATCTCTTGGGAGCCATATTTTTCTTATAATATTTTTATCTAGTTCTCCGTTGGCTATCTCTTGTATAATTGAGCACTTAAAGCAAAATCTAAGCCACATATCTAGGGAATTTTTATTTCTTTCTTGATATATCCCAACTAAATAATCAACTTTTACTGCGTATAAAGTTTCTTCTAGCGTTTCTCTTATGCAACCTTCTTCTAGAGTTTCATGTTCTTCTAAGTGTCCTGCTGGTTGGTTAATAACTTTTGTATCATTAACATATTCTTCAACAAATAAAAATTTATTATCTTGTTCAATTATTGATGCAACAGTAATGTGAGGTACCCATGACATTTTATATCTTTGAAGTTTTATCTATCTCTAAAGGTAATTCTACCTTTAGATAAATCATACGGTGTTAATGCAACTGTTACTTTATCGCCAGTTAAAATTCTTATGTAATTTTTTCTCATTTTCCCAGAGATGTGCGCAGTTACAATATGCCCATTTTCTAATTCAACTCTGAACATAGTATTTGGTAGCGTATCTACAACAGTGCCTTCCATTTCTATATGTTCTTCTTTCGCCATAATTTTTGTTTGATAAAATTTAAGTATTGTATTATTTTGGTTTTTAAGTTAAAAAACTTAATAGAAAGTATAGCAGAATTTTTTTTTATTAGTATATATGCTTTAAACGAAAATATAGTTTTGTAAATTTAATTTCATGGGGACAAATAAATGAGTTTAGGTGTGTTATTTCCAGGGCAAGGTTCTCAAAGCATAGGTATGTTAAAAGATTTAAAATCATCTTACAGCATTGTTTCTGAAGTATTCGAAGAAGCCTCTGACTTATTATCATGTGATTTATGGAAAATCACGAAAAATGGACCAGAATCAAAAATTAATGATACAGAATTTACACAGCCAATTATGTTATGTGCTGCATTCTCTATATGGAAAATATGGAATGAGGAGGGTGGAGATTCTCCTATTTATATAGCAGGACATAGTTTTGGTGAGTATACGGCTCTTTGCGCATCAGGGTCTTTAAAATTTAAAGATGCTATAAAACTTGTTAAAAAAAGAGCTGAGTGTATGAAAAGCGCGCCTAAAGGCAAAATGTCAGCAATAATTGGTATCGATTTTCAAAAACTTAAGCAGTTACATGAAGAAAATACTTTAAGTGAAGTTAGTATTGCTAACATTAATGCTCCTGGCCAAATTGTAATATCCGGCACTGAAGAAGGTGTTTCTCAACTATCAGAATTGGCTTTGTCAAATAAAGCAAAAAGAGTCATACCAATCCCTGTAAGTGTAGCAGCACATTCATCATTAATGATTGATCAGTCAAAAATATTCAAAGATTTTGTTGATAAAGTTAAAATTTCTGATCCAACCATACCAGTTGTTAATAACGTTGATGTAAAGTGCGAGATAAACGAGGCATTAATAAAAGACGCATTAGTTAGACAATTATACTCGTCTGTTAGATGGGTTGAAACTATAGAGTATATGGAACAAGAAGGTGTTGATTTTATGCTTGAATTAGGCCCTGGCAAGGTTCTCACATCTTTTAACAAAAGAATTGATAATAGTATAAACTCAATATCTGTATCAGATTCTAATAGTTTAGAAACAGCACTGGAGACATTAGGCAACTTATGAGTGATAAAAAAATAGTGTTAATAACGGGAGCTACAAGAGGAATAGGTCTGGCTATAGCAAAAGAAATGGCCAAAAATAATTATATAGTTCTTGGAACTGGAACAAGTAAAAGTTCGGCAACATTGCTAGAAAACGTGTTTGAGAAACATAATATTGATGGTAAAGCTTATATATTAGATATTAAGAGTCAGGAATCTGTTAATAAGCTGTTTGATAGTATTAATGTGGACTATTCAAACACTCCTGATATTTTAATAAATAACGCAGGAGTTACTAATGATAGCCTATTTATACGTATGGATGAAAATCAGTGGTTAGATACCATAGAAACAAATATAAATTCTTTATATAGAGTCTCAAAAACATTTGTTAAACCTATGATAAAAAAGAGAAATGGAAGAATCATATGTATATCTTCAGTTGTTGCTAGTACTGGAAATGCCGGGCAAACTAATTATGTAACAACAAAGTCAGGTATGATAGGATTCTGTAAATCTTTAGCTAGAGAGGTTGCTACTAGAGGAATTACAGTTAATTGCGTTTCGCCTGGCTTTATAGAGACTGATATGACCAATAAACTTAATGATGTGCAAAAAGAGCAAATTTCAAAAAATATCCCAATGAATAATATGGGTAATCCAGATGATATTGCATATGCAGTATCATTTTTAGCTTCAGACAAGGCGTCTTATATAACTGGTGAGACAATAAATGTTAATGGAGGCTTATTCATGCAATAGTAATCATTTCTGGATTATCTTGCATATATTTAATAGAATGAGCCAGTTTTTAAACAAGCATGACAACAAATAGGGGACAGCATGAGTAATGAAGATAGAGTAAAGAAAGTAATAATGGAGCAATTGGGCGTGAAAGAAGATCAAATTACAGAAAATGCTTCTTTTGTAGATGACCTTGGTGCAGACTCATTAGATACTGTAGAACTAGTTATGGCCTTAGAAGAAGAATTTGATTGCGAAATTCCCGATGAGGAAGCGGAAAAAATAACAACTGTCGCGCAAGCTAATGCGTATGTGCAAGCAAATAGTAAATAAGTTTAATATATTCATAAATAAATAAATAAATTTAAGATGACAGATAATACCAGAAGAGTAGTAGTTACAGGATTGGGTATAGTTTCGCCTGTTGGTTCATCCATAGACAAAGCATGGGAAAATATAAAAAATGGAGTTAGCGGCATAAGAAAAATTAGTTCTTTTGACGCATCTAGTTTCTCTGTTCAAATATCTGGCTCAGTAATTGACTTCAATGCAGACGACTATATAACTCCAAAAAATCAAAAAAAGATGGATACATTTATTCATTACGGTATTGGTGCCAGTGTAATGGCCATTAATGATGCTGGTTTGGAAATTAATGAGGGTAATAGCGACAGAGTTGGAGTGTCCATTGGATCTGGTATTGGTGGATTGCCATACATTGAAAAAAATTATGGAAACTTCTTGAACAGCGGCCCAAGAAAAATATCACCTTTTTTTGTACCAAGCTCAATTATTAATATGGTTTCAGGAAATTTATCCATAATGTACGGAATAACAGGGCCAAATTTGTCCTTAGTTTCGGCATGCGCTACTGGAACACACAGCATAGGCGATGCTGCAAGAATGATAAAACATGGTTATGTTGATTGTATGATCGCTGGAGGCGCAGAAATGGCGACATGTCCTCTGGGCATAGGTGGTTTTGCATCTGCAAAAGCTCTTTGTTCAACAAATAATGAAAGCCCAGAAACGGCAAGCAAGCCTTGGGATATTAATAGAAATGGCTTTGTTCTTGGTGACGGCGCTGGAATTATGGTTCTTGAGGATTATGAGCATGCCAAAAAACGCGGCGCTAAAATTTATTGTGAAATAGTTGGTTTTGGAATGAATAGTGATGCACACCATATGACTCAGCCGGCAGCTGGTGGAAGCGGTGCTGCAAAATGTATGAAGCAAGCATTAAAAGAAGCTTCACTAAATGATGATGAAGTAAATTATATAAATGCTCATGGAACATCAACACCTGCAGGTGACAAAGCAGAAACAGATGCCATAAAAACAGCCTTAGGAACTGATAATGCAAAAAATACACCAATAAGTTCAACAAAATCAATGATTGGACATTTATTAGGGGCTGCAGGAGGAGTGGAGGCTGTATTCTGTGCGTTATCTATTAAAGACAATGTGATTCCTCCAACAATTAATTTAAATGATCAAGATCCTGAATGCGATTTAGATTACGTGCCGATTAATGCAAGAGAAGCTGATATAGAAGTGGCAATGTCTAATTCTTTTGGTTTTGGTGGTACAAACGGCACATTAATATTTAAGCGTATGTAATAATGAACCTAGTTAATGGAAAATCTAGCTCAAGTATTTCAATATTTGATAGAGGTTTTCTTTATGGTGATAGCATATTTGAAACAATACTAGTAATTAATAAAAAACCTAATAACTTAAATCTTCATCTGAAGAGAATAAAATCAGGCTGTTTATCATTAAAGATAAAAAATTTAAATTATAGCTTACTCTCAAAATACATCAATAAAGCATTAATTAATGAAAAAAATTGCGTACTAAATATTAACATTACCAGAGGAACAGCTAAAAAAAGAGGTTATAATATTAAATTCTGTCCACTTAGGCCTAATATTATTTTAACAACAAGTAAAATACCAAAATTTCCAGCTTCATACAAAACAAATGGAATAAAAACAAAATTCTCGAGCATGAAGCTAAGTAATAGTCCTAATTTATCAAAAATAAAACATTCGAATAGACTTGAGCAAATAATAGCAACAAATGAAATAACAAAAAATTTTCCAGAACTAATACTATGTGATCAAAAAAATTACATAATAGAAGGTATATCAAGTAATATATTTTTTATTAAAAAAAATATTTTTTATACACCTATGATTCATGAGAATGGAGTTGATGGTGTAATGAAATCACTGATAATTAAAATTCTTAAAAAAAATAATTATCAAGTTTTAGAAAAAGAAATTAAGAAAGAAGAGGTAAAAAATTATGACGGAGCCTTTTTTTGTAATTCTGTTCGCTTGATTTGGAATATTAAATCTATAGAAAAACTAAAATATAAAGAAAATAAATTTATAAAAAATATTATAGAGTTAGTTAATAATGAAATATATAAATAAATTATCTTTGCCAAGAACTATAATCTTAATTTGTGTAATTTCTATATTATCTTTTTTTTCATATTTAAATTATTCTCTGAATAAAAATATTTATAATTACGAAAATTTTTTTTTTCAAGTTAATTCTGGTGAAAGCGTAAGTAAAATTATTAATAAATTAAAAGAAAAAGGTTTAATAGACTCAGATTTGAGAATTAAAATTATCTCTTATATTTACAATATTAAGCCTCGTTTTATAATTGGAAAATATTTAGTTGAAAAAAATGAAACTGAAAACACTCTGTTAAGAAAACTTCTTACCGGCCAAGTAATTCAGAACTTTGTTACTATTATTGAAGGTAGCACATATAAGGAAATTCTTTTAACCTTAAAAGATAGCAAACTCATAAAATTTAATAAGAATATTAATTATTCTGAAAAAATATTTCCGTCAAAGATTAAATTTGTTACGCCTGAAGGAACTTGTTTCCCTGATACTTATAAATTCTCTTCTGGAATATCAGTTGACAAGTTTCTAAGTAAATGTTCAAGAAATATGGAAGATATACTTATGAAGTACTGGAAAGTGCGTGATTATTCATTGCCTTATAAAACTCCTTATGAAATGCTTATTATGGCTTCTATAATTGAAAAAGAAACATCAGATTTTTATGAAAAACCTATTGTAGCAAGTGTTTTTATTAATAGATTAAATAAAAAAATGCGCTTACAAGCTGACCCAACAGTAATTTATGGTATAAAAAATTTTGATGGTGATATCACAAAAAAAGACTTAATGGCAAATAACGAATATAATACCTATAGAATTAATGGTCTGCCAAAGACTCCAATATGCTCGCCTGGTGAAAGATCTATAGAGGCAGCTAGCAAGCCTGCGATTAGCGATTATTTATATTTTGTAGCTAATAATAAAGGCAAGCATGTTTTTTCAACAAATTATAAAGATCATGTTAAAGCTGTGAATAAATATCAAAAATAAATTATGAAAAAAGGAAAATTAATAAGTTTTGAGGGAATTGAAGGAGTAGGAAAAACAACTACGATAAAATCCATAAAGCTATTTTTAGAAGAAAAGGGTATTCAAGTTTACTGCACACGCGAACCTGGCGGAACAAAATATGGTGAGTCTTTGAGAAGTGTTTTACTTAATAATAAATCAATTATATCGCCTGAAGCAGAACTTTTACTTATGTTTTCGATAAGAAATCAGCATATCGAAGAAATTATAAAACCAAAATTATCTGATGGTATATGGGTGTTGTGTGATAGATTTATTGATGCATCAATTGCATACCAAGGATATGGAAAGAAAGTTAGTATAAAAAAAATTAAATTATTAATTAATAACTTTACGGAAAACATTATACCAGATATAACTATATTCTTTGACCTTCCATATGATTTAGCAAAAGAAAGATTCCCTAAGAATAAAAAAAAAGATAGATTTGAAAATTTAAATAGCATGTTTTTTGATAATGTTTATAAAGGCTATTTAAAACAAGCTAACGAGAATAAGAAAAGAATAAAAATAATCAATGCGAATTGTGATAAAAAAGAAGTCAATAATCAAATCATTTTAGAATTAAATAAAGCTTTTAAAGAGATAAAACTATAAATTACTATATAATATTTTTTTTTCGAGAATTGCAGTTAGTAAAACAACCTCATTGAAGCCATTTTTTTTTGCTTCTATAATATCTGATGTGCATCCAATACCACCTGAAATTATTATCTCAGCGTTTGGGAATAGTTCCTTTGCATAGTTAGCGTTTTCTTTATTAATACCATTTTTCATGCCAATATTATCTAAATTCATTGATATAACTTTCTTTGGAGTTAAATATTTGTAATTATTATTTTTTTTAATTAACTTTTTGTTTTTAAAATCTAATGATAGTATTAAGTTGGAATATCTTTTGTTCACTAGATCTATATAATCCTCATAAGTCTCGGTAGCTACAACCTGTATATAATTAGTATTTTTATATCGATTTAATTGACTGTATTTTCTAACCCCGTTATCTATAATAAAATTAATATTAGGAAATTTGGCCAATATTTTATCTATTAAACTACACTCACTTTTAAAATTCACAATAGAATCTAAATCTGCTAAATATATTGTGTTAAAATGATGAATCGAGAGTAGATATTGTATGAATGCTAATGGATCAGAACTTGGTGATAGTTTTTTTGAAATTTCACTATAATTACGCTTTTTTCCTTGCATAGCAGTAACCACTTTATTATTTTTTAGATCTATAGCTGGTATTAACTTCATAAAATTATGGATATATTAATTTACGAACATATTTTAGGAGGTGGTTGTAATGAAAACCCTTCCCCTGCAATACTAAATGAGGCAAAACTCATTGTTAGATCATTAGTAGATGATTTCACAAGAGAATATCCTGACTCCAAGATATCACTATTAACAAATAAAAAAAATAAAAATATATTAAGTAACATAAGTCTAGTTTTTATAGATCACTCAGCAAGTTTAATATTTAATATTGTTTCAAATATAAAAAAAAACGATAAGGTTTTAATCTTAGCTCCTGAAGAAAATGAAATTATGTACAAGATTGTTAAGGATCTCGAGTCAGAAAAAATTAGTTTAATCAATTGCTCCAGTGATTTTATTTATAAAACAACATACAAAGTATTAACAAATAATAACTTAATAAATTCTAATAAATATATTATTAAAATTTATAGCAGCTATAAAAATATTGATAAAAATCAAAGTATAGTTGCAAAATCTAATGATGGTCTTGGCGCTGAAAAATTATTTATCTTTAAAAATAGAGAGGATCTTGAGAATAATGAGAAAAAATTACTAGAAAAACATATTTTTCAAGAATATATAATTGGTGATGTTGTTGGTATAAATATTATCTCAAGTTTTGATAAAATTAATATTCTTTCAGTAAACAAGCAAGTTTATAAAAAAAATTCTAAAAATGAAATTTTTCTTGAAAAAATTATTTTTGGTGAATTTAATAACATGATAGATATATTTAAAATTTTTGTAAGAAATATATTAGGTAATTTTAGTGGTTTTTATGGATTTATAGGTATTGATGCTATTATAACAAATGATAAGAAAATATTATTTCTTGAAATAAATCCTAGGCTTACTACTTCATATATAGGTCTTCATAAAACTTTAGGATTTAACCCTATAAAACTACTTTATAAACAAGATTATAATTATGATGTTAAAGACAATAAAGTTTTTTCGGTAGATATTACAAATGACAAGTAAAATTTTCTTAGGTTGGGATATTGGAGGGGCAAACACAAAAGTTTGTGTATTCGATGAAAACTTTAACATAATCGATATGCATGTTAAGAATATTACGATATGGAGTAATTTTTATAATCTAAATAATTTTTTCAAATATATTTCTTCATTGTATAGTTCATATGATATTTATAATTATATTACAATAACTGCAGAATCATGCGATAACTTTAAAAGTAGACATGCTGGAGTAAATCAAATTTTAAATAACTGTGATTTTTATATTTCTGGAAAAAAATATTATTATACAAATGATAATTTATACATAAAATACGATGAAGCAACTGCTAATCCAGAACGTCTATATTCAACAAATTGGATGCTTACTTCACATTACTTAAATAATTTAAATGAAATAAATTTAATTATTGATATGGGGTCAACAACAACCGATTTTATTTATAAAAATATGAGTATAAAAGATAATATAAATGATTATAGTAGGTTACTCAATAACACGTTGTTATATGCAGGAGTTGTTAGAACGCCACTAGCAATGATTTCTGAGAAAATAGAATTTTCTTCTTGCACAATACCTTTAATTAAAGAAGTATTCGCAACTACTGGTGATATATTTAATATTACTAATGATATAGATTTTAGTAAATTAGATTACAGCGGTGCAGATAATTTAGATTATACAAGAAATAACTCATTTATAAGATTATCAAGATCAATCGGGCTTGACTATGATAAAAAAAATGAACAAAAACTAATTCACCTTTGCGAGTCTTTTAAAAAAATACTAATGAATTTAGTATTAAATAATATACGTCTTCTTTACAATGACAATTTAGATGAAATTTCACTTGCTTCAGTCGGCGAAGGAAGATTTTTAGTTGAAGATTTGGCAATTATAAATAGTATAAAATACAAAGATATAGAAAAAGAAAACTTTTTTTCAATAAAAAATGTAGATGATAAACTTGTTTATAAAAATTTAACTTCAGCTCTAGTTGTAATGAATTATTTTAAAATTAAATAACTAATATGAATAAGATTAAAATACAATATTATAAAAATTCATGTATATATGGTGAGTTTATAAAAAAAAATAATTGGTTTATTTATTTAGACAGTTGTAACGATATTGGATCTTTTGGAACCTACGATATATTATCTTGCAATCCATATATAAAAATGACAAGTAATGGTAATTTTATAAATATAGAAAACAATGGCGTTAAATCTTCATTTTACGATAATCCTTTTGATGTTATAAAAAAATACTATAAACAAAATAATATTAATTCTGAGTTTCCATTTAGCTCAGGAATGATTGGATACTTTGGCTATGATGCACTAAAAACAAGTAAATCTGAAAATCAGGATTTTCCTGATATCGCAGTCGGTTTTTATGATTGGGCTATTGTTGTAGATCATAATAAAAAAGAAACATATGTTGTATATAAAAAAATTAATACTTTTATCGATAAAATAGTAGACTATTTTAGTATAAGAAATACTTTTGCAGATAAAAAAACAAAATATAAGTTTTTCAATTTTCATCAAAATACCTCTAAAAGTAATTATATTAAAGATGTATTGCTAATTAAAAAATATATTAGTGATGGGGACTGTTATCAGGTAAACTATTCTCAGAATTTTTCTGCAAAGTATGATGGTGATCCATGGGATATTTATAAAGATATAAGAAAATTAAATCCAGCCCCGTATTCCTCTTTTTTTAGTTTTGACAATAAGTATATTATTAGTTCATCTCCAGAAAGATTTATTTCTATTAATAATAATTGCGTTCAAACAAAACCAATAAAAGGAACTCTCAAAAGATTACCGGACCCAAAAGAAGATTTTAGCCAAATTGATATTCTTAAAAACGATGAAAAAAATTTAGCTGAGAATCTTATGATTGTTGATTTATTGCGAAATGATTTAAGTAAATGTTGTATGCTAGGAACTGTTAAAGTAAGCAAATTATTTGAGATTGAAAGTTACGCATCAGTTCATCATATGGTGAGCACTATTGAAGGTAAGCTCGAAAAAAACAATACTTCTATCGATATACTTGAAGCTTGTTTTCCTGGTGGATCAATTACTGGGGCACCAAAAAAACGTTCTATGGAAATAATTGACGAATTAGAAAATCGCAATAGAGGGGTTTATTGCGGATCAATAGGATATTTTGATGAAAATAATAATATGGACACCAATATATGTATAAGAACTATTATGTTAACTAAAAATACTATAAATTTTGCCGCAGGAGGCGGAATAGTCCATGATTCTAACCCGGAGGATGAATATTATGAAAGCTTAGAAAAAGTTTCTATATTTATTAAATATTTTTCTAATGGGGATTTTAAATGGTAGTTGTTAAGATTGGAGGTAGCCTGCAATCAACAAAATATATTCGGTATTGGATTAAAGCAGTAAAGTTAAATAGAAATACAAGCTTCTTATTAGTTTTTGGTGGAGGAAAGTATGCTGATGAAATAAGACGACAGCAAAAAATAAAACTATATAGCGATTACGAAGCTCATAAAAATGCTGTTAATGCTATGAAAAGCTTCACAAAAGATTACTCAAATGAGCTTAAAGATTTTTTATATATTAAGTCAGTTGATAGCATTAAAAAAAACTACAAAAAAAGAAAGCTTTTAACATGGCTGCCATCTGTTAATGAGGTTGGTAAACTCAATATACCTTTAGATTGGAATGCTACATCAGATTCTATTGCTCTAGCAATCGCAAAAAAAACAAACTCACCATTAATTATTGTGAAGTCTTTGAAATTTAATTCAAAAAAATATATGAATAGTTTTTTCTTAAAAGACCAAATTTTGGATAAATATTTTTCTGATAATTATAAACTTCATGATCAGAAGATATCAATAACTTCAAGAGATAAATTTTATAAGCTTAAAAAAATTTGTAAAGATTTTTCAAGAAATATTAATTGTTAATATTTCTGCTTAATAATATAGCTATCCATTTTGTGTCATTATTACTCTCAAGTGCTATTTTCATTATCATTGTTAATGGAACTGATAAAAGCATCCCAACAGGTCCCAACAGCCAACCCCAAAATATTAACGATAAAAAAATTATCAACGTTGATAGACCAAGTTCTTTACCAAGGTACTTGGGTTCTACAATACTCCCCATGACAACATTTACTATCAAATATATTAGTGCAACTAGTATTGCGTAATAAAAATTTAATTGCACTAAAGCTATTAATATTGCCGGTATCGAGGCTATAATGGATCCAATATTTGGAATATAATTTAAAAAGAAAGCTATTAATCCCCATAAGATTGCATGGTCAAGCCCTATAATCATTAATGAAACATAAATTAGCATGCCTGTGATAATGCTAACAATTGTTTTAATTGTAAGATATTTATTCATATTTTCACTAAAAGCGTAAAAATTTGTAATTGATCTATCGCTATTGTTAAAAGCTAATTTAAGTTTCTTTGAAAACCCAGCGGCTTCTAGAAGGGTGAACATAACGATAAAAAGTATTAGAAAATAATTTGTTAAAACATTTCCAAATGCACTTATTGTGTTTGCTACTGACTGTATTAAGAATGATGGGTCAACATAGTCGTATAAAAAATTAGAGTCAACATTAATATCATATTGTTTTAATGTTGATGAAATATTACCAATCTCGTTATATATTTTTTCTTTATATTCAGGTAATGACTTTCTAAAGCTGTTTAATGATGAGCCTATTAATGCAGCAATACTTAAACTAACTGAAATAATTGTAATTAGTACTAATGATACCGATATTGGTGTATTAATTTTTTTAGACTGAAAATATTTTAACAGTGGAAAAGATATTAATGCTATAAACATGGATAAAAAGAAGGGGACTACAATCTTATCCGCTATCTTAAGTCCAGCAAATATTATTATTAATCCACTAATAGTTAGAATTGTTTTATATACCGCACTATTCTTGCTCTGCATCTTTTTTTAATCTAATTTTTAATATTATGTACCCTATAATACCAGATAAAATAGAACCAAAGAATATTCCTGATTTAGAATATTCTTGCCCGAAACTAGCTACAGCAGCACTCTCAGGGAAAGCTAACGCATTAATAAACAGACTCATTGTAAATCCTATACCGCAAAGAAATGATACACCTAAAATGTCATATATAGTCATATTACTTGGTAAATTGCATAATTTAAATTTAATAGAAATATATGTTAGTAGTGTTATTCCTATAGGTTTACCAAGTAGTAATCCAAGCATTATACCCATAGGCACTGTATTTGAAAGAGACGCAAAACTAATCGAGTTTAAATCAATATCTGCATTAAAAAATGCAAAAAGCGGAAGTATAATAAATCCAGAAAAAGTATGAAGTTTTTCTTCCAAGTATCTGAGAGGAGAGTGGTTGGTTTTTTTAACAGAAAAAGGAATAGTTGCTGCTAAAATTACTCCAGCAATAGTAGTATGAACCCCTGAATGTAAAATAAAGTACCAAAGAAATAACCCTAATAAAATATATATACTTATAATTCTTACGTTAAATAAATTAATTACCATTAGTATTAAAAATGTTGCTAAAGCATAAAGTAAATATATGTATGATATTTCAGCAGTATAATAAAGTGCAATCACCATTACTGCACCTAAATCATCGATTATTGCCAATGATAATAAAAAGATTTTTAAGCTTACAGGAACTCTATTTCCTAAAACAGATAAAACTGCTAAGGAAAATGCTATATCAGTTGCAGTTGGTATAGCCCAACCAGCCATAGCTAACGGTTGGTCTTTATTAATAAATATATAAATTATTGCTGGAACAGCCATTCCTCCAACAGCAGCAATCCCAGGCAACAAAACTTTAGAGAAAGTGGATAATTGCCCATTTATCATTTCTCTCTTTAACTCAAGTCCAATCACGAAAAAAAATATAGCCATCAAACCATCGTTTACCCAGTGATGAACGGTTTCTTTAATAATGAATTCATCTATCTTTATGGACAAATATGTATTTTTTACTGAATAATACAAGTTTGAAAAATCGCTATTAGATAATATTATTGCCAATAAGCTAAATATTATAAGGAGCACCCCTGAAGATGATTCTGTTTCTAAAAATTTTCTAATAAAATTACTAGAGAAAATTTTAGAATTAAACTTAAGTGTTTCTTTATTTATTATCATAATTCAGACATTATATGTAACTTATGTTAACTTTTGTAAAATAATTATAACAAAAATACTGAAATGCAGGAAAATTACAACCCAAAAAGCATAGAAAAAAAAATACAGAATGATTGGTATTCAAATAAAACTTTTGAAGTAAAAGAGGACTCAACCAAAGAAAAGTTTTATTGCTTGTCTATGTTTCCGTACCCTAGCGGAAATCTCCATATGGGGCATGTTAGAAACTATACTATTAGCGATGTTTTTGCAAGATATCACCGAATGCTTGGAAAAAATGTTCTCCATCCGATTGGATGGGATGCATTTGGACTTCCAGCAGAGAATGCTGCCATGGATAATAATTTGTCTCCAAAGGATTGGACTAATACAAATATTCAAAATATGCGAGAACAACTTAAGTCTATAGGCTTTAGTTATGATTGGAGTAGAGAAATTTCAACCTGTTCAGAAAAATACTATAAATGGGAACAATGGTTTTTTATTGAGCTATTTAAAAAAAATCTTGTATATAAGAAAGAATCACTTGTTAATTGGGACCCTGTAGATAATACAGTTTTAGCTAACGAACAAGTTATTGATGGCAAAGGCTGGAGATCTGGAGCCGATGTTGAAAAAAAGAAGATTTCTCAGTGGTTTTTAAAAACCTCTAGCTACTCAGATGACCTTTTAAAGGATCTTGATGAATTGAAGGGTAATTGGCCTGATAACGTTATTACTATGCAAAAAAACTGGATAGGAGAATCTCATGGAGCAGAAGTTGTATTTGAAACATCTTTAAATATTGTAATTAATGTATTTACCACACGCCCAGACACTATTTTTGGCGTTACGTTTATCGCTATAGCTGCAGATCATGATTTTATAGAAACTTGTGATAATAAAGTTAAAAGTTATAGCCAACATCTTTTAAAAAATGATAATGATAATAAGCGTGACAAAAATGACCCTAATGGGTTGTTTACAGGTATATACGCAACACACCCCATAACAAAAAAGTTAATTCCAGTTTGGGTTGCTAACTATGTCCTTACAGGCTATGGAACAGGTGCTGTTATGGGCGTCCCAGCACACGATCAAAGAGACTACAATTTTGCGCATAAATATAATATTGATGTAATAAAGGTAATAGATAGTAAAAATTCAGATGAAGACGTTTATACAGGGCATGGTAAAATAATTAACTCATTACATTTCAATGGTTTAGAAAGTAAACATTCATTAGAATCTATAATAAAATATATCGCAGAAAATAATTTTGGCAAGGCAGTAAAAAATTACAAATTAAGAGATTGGGGGATATCTAGACAAAGGTATTGGGGTTGTCCAATACCAATTATATACAGAGAAGATGGCGAGGTTTTAGCTGTAGAACAAAGCGAACTTCCAATTAAACTTCCGGAAGATATTGATTTTTCAACAAGCGGAAACCCTTTAGAGAATCACCCTACATGGAAGCACACAAAATGTAGTAAGACTGGATTAAAAGCGATAAGAGAAACAGATACATTAGATACATTTTTTGAATCAAGCTGGTATCAGTCTCGCTTTTGTAGTCCAGATAATACAAAAAAAATGATAGGTGATGAGGCTAATTATTGGCTTCCAGTTGACATCTACATAGGTGGTATAGAACATGCTGTACTTCATTTACTGTACGCTAGATTTTTTCATAAGCTACTTAGAGATCATGGGATATTAAATTCAAACGAGCCTTTTAAAAAATTAATAACACAGGGAATGGTTTTAAAAGATGGATCTAAAATGTCCAAATCTAAAGGTAATACTATTGATCCAAAATTATTGATAGACAAATACGGAGCTGACACGGTAAGACTGTTTATTATTTTTGCTGCACCAGTAGAAAACTCACTTGAATGGTCAGACCATGGAGTTGAAGGTTCTCATAAATTTTTGAATAGGCTATGGACTACAGGATATAAAATTAAAAATTTTACCAATGAAGTCAGAGATGTGAAAAATGAAGATGAGAAAAAATTAAAAATAATTACAAATAAAGCTATTGTGAAAATAACCGATGATTATGGCGAAAGAGCAAGTTTAAATACTGTTGTATCAACGTGCATGGAAATGCTTAATAGTATAAATCAATCTATACAATCTAACTCAGTAAGCACCATCGCAATATTTGATGCGTACAAAGTATTAATATCACTACTAATGCCAATAACACCTCACATATGTGAAGAGCTATTTAAAAATTTAGGACTAGCTTACGATAATACTTGTGTTACATGGCCTAAAGCTAACAAAGACTTTATTAAAGACGATAATATGCTGATAATCATCCAAATAAATGGAAAAGTAAGAAAAAAAATTGATGTTAAATCCAATACATCTCAAGAAAAAATCGAGAAATATGTTTTATCTCTTGAAGATATTAAAAAATACACGAATAGTAAGGAAATAAAAAAAATAATTTATATAAAAGAAAAACTTGTTAATATAGTAGTAGAATGAAATTATTAAAAAGAATCACCACTATGTGTTTACTCTTGTCTATAGCCTTGCTTCAGGGTTGCGGTTATAAGTTGGGAGGTTTAGAATCAATCGGTGATAATTCATCTAAAACCGCATCAATAAAACTTATCTCACCAAAATCTTTAAAACAGAAATTTGTTAACGCTGGCTTTAAATTAGATGAAAATAAATTTGAATTTTTAGTTGAAGTAGAAGGACCATTTCAAAAGAAAGAGACTTCGTCGATAACTAGTTCAGCTACAGAAAGAGAATTCACGCTTACAGTAACAATGATCGTATCCGTTACTAATGACGCCGGAAAAGTCTTAATTGATAGAAAATACTTATCTAAATCAAGAGATCATACATTTTCATCATCAACAATTAACAGTTCTGAAAGTGAAGAAAATATTATCAACGGTGAAATTAATAAATCTTTAGAAGTTGATATTATTAATATATTGCGAAGTGTAATTTAAAATTTAATGCATCAGTTTTTTGGTGATAAAAACTCTCTATATAAATAACCAATTAATGATGTGCTAAGTATTGTGAAAAATATTTGAAGAAATATTGAAATTAATAAAAAAACTTCTTTAAACTCATAAAATTCTGAATAATAGGAAATAGCTATATTTATTAGCAAATACGGGATTACGATTAAAATATAAAAAAAATAAATTTTCAAAGATTTTCCTCTTGTTAAATTATACGAATCTTTAAGATTTTTTTTTATATTACAAGCTGCCGCTGGAAGTATAAACATAATTCTTGAATAAATATAAATCATGTATATAAGAAACGCATATAAATATAATGTTATTTTTGATATTTCTTCAGGAAAAAAAGGAGATAATATTATAATGTGTAATATATAGATACCAATAACGCTTGCTAGTAAATAAAATATTCTGTTCAAAAAAAGCTTTGTATAATTATTATTTAATATTTCAAAATAATTATTACCTATTCCTTTATCTAAAATAATATTTCTAAAAATATTTACAACTACTGGCGCTGAAATAATTAAATAACCAATAAAAAAAAGTAGTACTAAAAAAACATTTTGAGCGAGCATAACTAGAAATTGACTTAGTATTAGATATACGAGTAATGGAGTATAATTTTTCCATGATATTTTTATAAAATAAAAAGTATATAAAAGTGATTTTAAAACTATTCTCATTTATTTTTTTCTTTCACTGTTAAGTAGTATGATGAAGAGTCTTTTTCACTATGACCATTTTTATTACATTCATTCATGTATTGTGTCACTAAATTCGTTCCTTTTAAATTAAGTTTCTTTTTTACAGAAATACCTCGTGCAATTCTAAGGTCCTTCGCATGAAGTTTAGTTTTAAATCCTGGCTTATAATTTTTATTTAATATTCTTTCTCCATGTGTCTCCAGAGCTTTACTTTTAGCAAATCCACCTAACAATGCCTCGCGAACATTTTTTTTATTTACCTTAAATTTGTCTGCAATTATAAAAGCTTCGCTGATAGCATGAACTGTTTGGGCAACTATAATTTGATTACAAGCTTTCGCTACTTGTCCTGACCCGGATCCCCCGATATGGGTAATTTTTTCACCGAGTATTCTAAATATCGGCATTATCTTTGTTACAATATTTTTTTTACCCCCGATCATAATTGATAATTTTCCTTCTATAGCGCCAATTTCTCCTCCAGAAACGGGTGCATCAATAAGTGATATTTTATTCTTTTGCAGAACTTTTGAGATATTAATCGTTTCAATTGGGCATATTGTACTCATATCGATAATTATTGATGGTTTATTTTTTTTCGCAATCAGGCCATCCTTTCCTATTAAAAGTTGTTTTACATCACTTGTTTCAGATACAACAAGAATTAAAATATCTATTTCACTATAGAAGTCATCAATACTATGAATAATTTTTATTCTATTTTTTTTTATAAAGCTGTGATTGTTTTTGTTACGTACATAGCTGTATACGTCATATTTAGACTTAATAAGGTTTTTTGCCATTGGTAAACCCATAATTCCTGTGCCAATAAAACCAATTTTTGTTTTTTTACTAATCATATATAAAATAATTTTAGTTTAATGTTTAATAGGTTAATATAATTAAAATGCAAATATATTACAATCAATTAGATGCTAAATTAAAAGATAATATAATGCCTATCTATATAATTGCTGGTAATGAGATATATCAAGAAGAAGTATGTATTGAAAAAATTTTAAAAAAAGCGCAAGAAGCTGATTTTCATGATCATGAAGTTATTTATGTAGAAAAAACTTTCGATTGGGATAACCTCAGTTCTATAAATTCAAATCTATCGCTTTTTGCTAATAAAAAAATTATAGAGCTACGATTTCTTACAAAAAGTGTTGGCTTGAATGCTGAGAAAAAAATCTTAGAAATGATAGATAATTTTTCTTCTGATAATATTTTAATTTTTAGACTTCCTGAACTAAAAGCTGCAGATTTTAAAAAAAAATACTTAGGCATTAAGAGTGATAATGTTGGCTTGATAAGACTATTTCCTTTAACAAAGAAAAATATGATAGATGAATTAAATATTTCTTCAAAAAAATTAAATTATAAAATTAATTCAAACTGCATCAACTTTATTTCAGATTTATATGAAGGTAATATGATATCTGCAAATCAAGCACTTATTAAACTAGATTTGATGATTAAAGATAACGAGGATATTAACCTTGAATTTCTAAAGAAAGTTTTTTCAAAAGATGTTGACTTTGAGGCAAGCAATCTTGTAGATTATGCAATCGAGGGTAATCTTACTAAGATCAATACATGTGTTAACTTCCTTAAAGAGAATAATTATCCAACTCAATATATTATATGGTCATTTATTAGGTCTTTCAGAGCTATTTTATTTAATCTTGATTCTTTAGCTAATGGAAAAACTAAAGAAGATATATTAAGAAATATATGGCCTTACGAGAGAAAAAATTTGATGTCATTTTCTTTAAAGAAGCTTTCGCAAAAAAAGATCGAAGCTTACCTTGGAATTCTTGTAAGAATTGATATGCAATCAAAAAATGTACTTGATGGTAATATATGGGATTCAATACAGGACTTATCTATTTCCGTAGCAAAAAATAAACTTTCAGTTATCAAATATACTTAATATAATGTGTTTATGAAAATTAAAGAATATGTAAAAAATATATGTGTTAATGCTAAATCCTCTTCCCAAGAAATTTCTTGTCTGTCAGAAAGCGAAAAAAACACCATTTTAGAGTCATTAATTGATGAGATTAATTTATATAGAAATAAGATTAAAGATTCAAATACTAATGATATCGAGTGTCTCAAAACAACTGACAATTTTAATAATGCTTTTGTCGATAGATTATTGATAGATGATCTAAGAATTGACTCTATGATTAGCAGCATTAAAGAAATTATAGAATTTAAAGATCCAGTTGGACAGATAAAGGATATCGAGTTAATGCCTAGTGGTATTAAAGTTGGCAAAATGTCTATGCCATTAGGTGTAATTGCTATGATTTATGAATCAAGACCCAATGTAACAATTGATGCATCAGCGTTATGCATTAAATCAGGTAATTCCATTATATTAAGAGGTGGTTCTGAATCCATTAATACAAATATAGTTTTATCAGAGTGTATAAAAAATGCCTTAGTTAAGAATAATGTAAGTGAAAATATTGTTCAATTAATTGATAAAACTGATAGAGATATTGTTAATGAATTATTAGTTCAAAATAAATATATAGATATTGTCATACCAAGGGGAGGAAAGAATTTAATTAAACTCGTTGACGAGCTAGCGTCAATTCCTGTTCTTAAGCACTTAGACGGTATTTGTCATGTTTTTGTGGACCAACATGCTGATATAAGTAAGGCGTTAAAAATAGCTGTTAATTCTAAAACACAAAGGACAGGAGTTTGTAATGCAATGGAAACATTAATAGTAGATTTTCATATAGCTAAAGAGTTCTTGCCTTTATTAGCTAAGGAATTAAAAACTCATAATGTTGAATTAAGAGGCTGTAAAAATACAAAGAGTATTTTAAATCAAGTAAAGCAAGCTTCTGAATTAGATTGGAGCACAGAGTATTTAGATTCAATTTTATCGATAATAGTTTTAGATGGATGTTCTGAAGCTATCAAACATATTTCAAAGTATGGCTCAGGACATACAGATGTTATAGTAACCGAAAATAAAGAAACAGCAGCTATGTTTTTAAGAAATATAGATTCTAGCTCGGTAATGCATAATGCCTCATCAAGATTTGCAGATGGATTTGAATATGGCTTGGGTGCAGAAATTGGAATTAGCACAAATAAACTCCATGCAAGAGGCCCCGTTGGAATTGAGGGTCTTACGAATGAAAAATTTATTGTTTTAGGTGACGGAAACATAAGGTAATTTAATGGCTAAAACTGACAATGATTACGAATCCCAAATTTCCAAAATTGGGAATCAAATAGATGAGATCAGGAGGTTTCTTTGACATTGAGTCAAAGAAAGGAGAAATCATTAAGCTTAATGAGTCATTACAGGATGAAAATATTTGGTCTGACAGAGAAAAATCTTTATCTATTTCAAAACAAAAATCTGTTTTAGAAAAAGAATTGAATGAATTTAATGCAATATCCTCTGATTTTATTCAACTTAAAGAATTCAAAGAGCTTTATGATGATGACCAATCGCTAGAATTAGCAGAATATTTAAATACTGAAATTAAAAAAATGAATCTTTCAGTTCAAAAATTATCCTTTATTAAAATTTTTAGCGGAAAATCTGATGATTGTAATGCTTTTCTTGATATACAGTCTGGCTCAGGCGGAACAGAAGCCCAAGATTGGGCTGAGATACTCTTAAGAATGTATTCAAGATGGGGTGAAAAACATGATTTTGATATCGAAACTATAGATATAACTAGTGGAGAAGTAGCTGGAATAAAAAGTGCTACACTTAAATTTAATGGTAAATATGCCTTTGGTTGGTTAAGAACAGAAACTGGAGTACATAGATTAGTAAGAAAATCTCCTTTTGATTCAGGTAGTAGAAGACATACATCTTTTGCTTCAGTATTTGTTTCGCCAGAAATAAATGATGATATTGAGATAGATATAGACCCAAGCGATCTAAGAATTGATGTATTTAGAGCAAGTGGTGCTGGCGGGCAGCATGTAAATAAAACTGAATCTGCTGTTAGAATTACGCATATAAAATCTGGAGTAGTAACTCAATGTCAAAATGGTAGGTCTCAACACAAGAATAAAGATACCGCAATGAAGCAGCTTAAAGCAAAGCTGTATGAAATAGAAATGCAGAAAAAAAGAAATGAACAGGACAATATAGAGAATGAAAAAGCTGACATAGGATGGGGCAGCCAGATAAGGTCATATGTTTTAGATCAATCAAGAATAAAAGATTTAAGAACAAATATAGAAACAAGCAATACGCAATCAGTTTTAGATGGTAATATTGATTTATTTATAGAAGCAAGTTTAAAAAAAGGTGAAAAATAATGGAAGATAAAAAAAATGATTCTCACAGACTAATTTTAGAAAGAAGAAAAAAATTAGATATTCTTAAGGAATCTGGAAATAATTATTTAAATAACTTTTCAGGAAATATAAGTTGTAGTGAAATTAAAAAAATATCTGAAAATGAAAATGAAAATGTTATTGGTAATGATAGTAAAAAATTTATCGTCATGGGTCGAATGATGTCTAAAAGAATTATGGGTAGATCAAGTTTTGCAAATATTAAAGATGAATCTGGCTCAATCCAATTTTATATTGATAAAAAAATATTTTCAGAAGATCAGTTTAATATTTTCAAAAATTCAGATATTGGAGATATTATTTATGTTGAAGGACATATTTTTAAAACCAAGACTGAAGAGTTAACAATATTTGCCAGTGATTTTAATGTGGTTACAAAATCACTGAGACCTTTGCCAGAAAAGTTTCATGGCTTATCTGATCAAGAAACTAAATACAGAAAAAGATACCTAGATTTAATTTGTAATAAAGATAGTTGGGATACATTTAATGATAGATTTAAAATAATTAAGTCAGTAAGAAATTACTTTGACAATAAGGGTTTTATTGAAGTTGAAACTCCAATGATGCAAAAAATTCCTGGGGGTGCATCCGCAAGGCCTTTTGTAACTCACCATAACACCTTAGATATAGATTTATTTATGCGTATTGCTCCGGAGCTATATCTTAAAAGATTAATAATTGGGGGATTCGAAAAAATTTATGAAATAAATAGAAACTTTAGAAACGAGGGTGTTTCATCTAAACATAATCCTGAATTTACAATGATCGAGTTCTATCAAACATATTGCAATTATAATGATATGATGAACATTACTGAAGATCTATTGAGACACGTTGTTAATGATGTAAAGGGCACTTATTTAATAAATTATCAAGGGCAAGATTTAGATTTTGGAAAACCCTTTAAAAGAATAACTCTAAAGGATTCAATTTTAGATTATGAGCCAAAACTAAGTAAAGCCGATATTGATGATTCTGAAAAAATCACTAGTTATTGCAAAAAAGAAAATATTGATATTACTGGTTACTCTTCATTAGGTGAGATCCAGTTTGCAATTTTTGAAAAAACTGTAGAACCAAATCTTATAGAGCCGACTTTCATTACTGAGTACCCAATTGAAGTTTCCCCATTAGCTAGAGTCAATAATGAAAACTCACTTATAGCAGATAGATTTGAATTTTTTATTATGGGTAAAGAAATTGCAAATGGCTTTTCAGAACTAAATGATCCTGATGATCAGAGAAAAAGATTTGAAAATCAAGCTGCTCTAAAAGAGGGAGGTGATGATGAGGCAATGTATTTCGATGATGACTATATTGAAGCTTTAGAATATGGGATGCCGCCAACAGCTGGTGAAGGTATTGGCATAGATAGACTTGTTATGATTTTAACTGACTCACCATCAATTAGAGACGTATTACTATTTCCTCTAATGCGTTAACTATTAGAAGCCTAGAAAAGCTAAAATAATTAATATAACAAATAAAATAAATAAAAAAATAATAGGACCAAGCATTTCTTTATTTTTTTGATTAATATAAATAAATAATAATAAGATTATTACTAGTATTATTATTAAATATTTAATCATCTTAGCTTACTCCTTTGATAATTTTTATTTCAGAGTTATCATTTATTATAAGTTTTTTATCTTCCATTTCTTTTCTCAGTACCGCTAAGCATAAATAATTTTCATCATTAACTTTTGATATGTTTATTATATCTCCAGCATCTTTATTATTATCAGCACTAATAACTTTATCAGAGTAGCTAAAGTTTTCTTTTGATGCAATTTTTAATACATACAGTGATTTTTTTGATTCACCTAAATAGTGCGTTCTTGCAACAATTTCTTGCCCTGGATAACATCCTTTAGTGAAAGAAACCCCGTCAAGTAAATCAAGAGAGATCATTTGCGGAGTGTATGCTTCTATTTTTGATTCTTGTAAAAATGGTATATGGTTTTCTATATCAAGGTAATCCCAAGAACCGTAACCCAATAAATTAGAGTTATTGACATCTATTATCGAATTAATATCTTCATTATTAGTTAATATAATGGTCTGATTGGGTGAAATCTTAAATAATATAGAGTTGTTTATTTTTTTAGCTTCATTTCTATCCAGCGTTATGTTTTCTGCAAAATTAATTTTAGTATTGCTAGATACCCCTATCAAAACATCATTTATGATTTCAAACTCTACTTTAGACATCATTTTGTACATGTTGAGTTTTTTTAATAATGGCTGAACAGTATCTAAAGAGGTATATAAGTAATATTCTTTATCTAGTTGAAATATATAGAATATTGATATTAGTCTTCCCTTTGGATTACAGTACCCTGACAAAATACCAGTATTATTTTTTAACTCTTTAATGTCATTTGTAAATTGTGTATTTAGAAAATTTTGTGTATCTTCACCTTTGCATTTTACCAGTACTTTGTTGTTAAGTAATGATACAGATTGCTGATTTATAACTTTTTCAATATCTTTTTTAAAAATATTGTTATATTTTAAACCATAATTATCTATAACAGCATCATTGGTAATGAATTTTTTAAAGAAATCGTTTATCATAATAAGCTTTATTGGTATTTAATTATTTATAATTTAGGAGAAAAATGTCACTATCTAAAGTTCCATTATCACCGCATTTGCAAGTATATAGATTACCCCTTGTTGCTCTTGTGTCAATATCACATAGGGTATGTGGTGTTATAAATGGTATGGGTTATGCATTATTTATAATATTCTTAATATCGATTGCATCAGGTTTTGAAACCTATAATATTAGTTACGTTGTATTTACAAGCACTATTGGCAAGATTTTATTGAGTTTATGGTTGTTTTCTCTTTATTTACATATTTGTAATGGTGTAAGACATTTATTTTGGGACTTTGGTTATGGCTTTAGTGGAAATTCACCATTAATATCATCACTTTTAGTAGTTTCATTTACAGTATTATTAACTGGTAGCACGATATTACTTTATTTGATGTGAAAGTTTTAAAGGAGAACTGAGTGTTACACGGAAAAAAGCATTGGCTTTATCACAGACTATCAGCAATTTTACTCTTACCATTGATTCTTTGGTGTATATACTCCTTAAGTCTTGTCCCCGAAATAACATATCAAAATATGGTTTTATGGACTAGTAAGACTGAAAATTATATATTTTTATTTATATTAATAATAATTTCAGTTCGTCATTTTCAACTTGGAATACAAGTTATATTAGAAGATTATGTCTCAGATAAAAAAACACGTGATTTTTATATAAAAATAATAAATATTACATATTATTTGTTATCTTTTTTAGGTATAGCTTCGATAACAAAAATATATTTTGGAGTGCATATCTAGATGAATAAAGATTACGAAATGATTACACATGAATATGATGTAATAGTTGTAGGTGCTGGTGGTTCTGGTTTAAGAGCAACTTTGGGAATGGCAACGGAAGGTCTGAAAACAGCATGTATAACTAAAGTTTTTCCTACAAGAAGTCACACAGTTGCAGCTCAAGGAGGGATGAGTGCTGCGCTAGGTAATATGGGTGAAGATGATTGGCGTTGGCATATGTACGACACTATAAAAGGCTCTGATTGGCTTGGAGATCAAGATGCAATTGAGTATATGTGTAAAGAGGCGATACCCTCTGTTATTGAGCTTGAACATTACGGAGTGCCTTTTTCTAGAACAGAGGCAGGCAAAATATATCAAAGACCCTTTGGCGGAATGACAACAAATTATGGTGAAGGTACAGCCCAAAGAACATGTGCGGCGGCCGATAGAACAGGGCATTCAATTCTTCATACTCTTTACCAGCAGTCTTTAAAATATAAAGCAGAATTCTTTATAGAGTACTTTGCTATAGATCTCGTTATGGACAATGGGCAGTGTACAGGGGTAATAGCTATCGATTTAGCTACTGGTAAATTACATCACTTTAAAGGTCATGTCACATTATTAGCTACTGGAGGTTATGGAAGAGCCTATTTTTCTGCTACTTCAGCTCATACATGTACTGGAGATGGAAGTGGAATGGCTCAAAGAGCTGGCATTCCTCTTCAAGATATGGAGTTCACTCAATTTCACCCAACAGGAATATACGGGGCAGGCTGCTTAATAACAGAAGGTTCTAGGGGAGAGGGAGGTTATCTTACAAACTCAGATGGTGAAAGGTTTATGGAAAGATATGCCCCAAACGCCAAAGATTTAGCATCAAGGGATGTTGTAAGCAGATCAATGACGATCGAAATAAATGAGGGAAGAGGTGTTGGAAAAGAGAAAGATCACATAGAGCTTCATTTGGAACATCTTGGGAAAGATGTCATTAATGAAAAGCTGCCTGGAATTGCAGAGTCTGCAAGAATATTTGCCGGAGTTGATGTAACTAAAGCTCCAATTCCAGTTATCCCAACCGTTCATTACAACATGGGAGGCATACCTACAAATTACCACGGAGAAGTTCTTAGTCCAACAAGAGAAAATGAAGAAAAAATAGTGCCAGGTTTAATGGCAATCGGGGAAACCGCATGTGTATCTGTTCATGGAGCTAATAGATTGGGTTCGAATTCACTCTTAGATCTAATTGTTTTTGGAAGAGCAGCTGCAAAACAAGCTGCTAAGTTAGTTGAGCCTGGAGCAAAACATAACGATAGCAATAATGAATCTGTAGATAAAATAATAAATCGTTTGGACAAAACTAGATTTTCTTCAGGAAAAAACCTACCTTCAGAATTAAGACTAAGGCTTCAGAGAGAAATGCAAAAAAATGTTGCTGTTTTCAGATCTGAAGAAACATTAGAAGAAGGAAGAAAAAATATACATTCTATTTATAAAGATTTTTCTGATATAAATCTTAGTGATAATTCCATGAAATGGAATACAGAGTTATTAGAGACTTTAGAGTTAGAAAATTTATTAACACAAGGAATAGTTTCTGTAGAATCTGCTTATAATAGAAAAGAATCTAGAGGGGCACATGCTAGAGATGATTTTCCAGATAGAAACGATAAAGAATGGATGAAACATACAATTGCATCAATTGATGACGATGGTATAGTTGATATTAGTTACAGAAAAGTAATACTAACGACTCTAACGGATGAAGTTGAAGCTGTCCCGCCAAAGAAGAGGGTTTATTAAATATGGCTGAATTTACATTACCTTTAAATTCTATAGTAAAAACTGGAAAATATTTTAAGTGCAAAAGTGCAGATAAAAAAAATATTAGAGTTTTTAAAATATATAGATATGACCCAGATGACGAAAAGAATCCACGAGTTGACTCTTATGAAATAGATACCACTGATTGTGGCCCAATGGTTCTTGATGCATTACTTAAAATAAAAAATGAAATAGATACAACGATTACTTTTAGAAGATCTTGTAGAGAGGGTATTTGTGGTTCATGCTCTATGAATATTGATGGCAGAAATACTTTAGCATGTACTAAGAGTATAGATGAAATTGCAGGAGATATTAAAATTTATCCCCTACCTCATATGGCCGTATTAAAAGATTTGGTTACTGATCTTACTGACTTTTATAAACAGTATGAATCCGTACAACCGTGGCTTCAAGCTGAAGAACCAAAAGACTTGTCAACAGAAAGACTTCAATCCAAAGAAGAATTAGCGGAATTGGATGGCTCTGACGAATGTATTCTTTGCGCTTGTTGCTCAACAAGTTGTCCTAGTTATTGGTGGAATAGCGATAAATATTTAGGGCCAGCAACTTTAATGCAAGCTTATAGATGGATAGCTGATTCTAGAGATGAACATCAAAAAGAAAGATTAGAAAATCTTGAAGATACTTTTAAGTTATACAAATGCCATACTATTATGAATTGTACAAATGCGTGCCCAAAAGGACTAAATCCAGCTAAACAAATCGCAAAGATTAAATCTTTAATAGTGTCCAATAAGATCTAACATGGATGATAAAGAGGTCTTGTGGAAATGCAGAAGAGGAACTAAAGAGTTAGATATTTTAATGTTAACTTTTTATCAAAAATTTTATAAAACAGCTTCAAATTCACAAAAAAATGGTTTTATAAAATTATTATCATTAGAAGACCCAATAATTTATGATTTATTATTAAATAAAATATCTTTAAAAGACATTGCAGTAAATGAAATTGCTGATATGATACGTAATATGAGTTTAAAGAGTAGTTAATGCTTTTGCTCATACACAACAAATTAGATAAATAATAATAAATTATATAGCTAATTTTTTTTGATTAATACAATATAGAAGAAAAATATGTCAGATAGAGAAAATGGTACGGTTAAATGGTTTAATGACTCAAAAGGTTATGGTTTTATACAAAGAGAAAGCGGTAAAGACGTTTTCGTTCATTTTGGGGCAATTAAAATAGAAGGTGATGGATACAGAACTTTAAAAGAAGGTCAGGCTGTTGAATTCACAGTTACAGAAAGCGAAAAAGGTTTAACTGCTACAGACGTAGAAGCTAAATAATTTAAATCTGCTTTAAATAACTACAAATTTTATCTACTGCAAATTTATTTGCAGTATTTAATTTTAGAGAAATTTAGAATTAGATTTTATCCTTATTAAAACCTAATAATAATACATCTTTAGAAAAATTTTTAAACAATTAAGTTTAAAATGTATCCTATTATTATTAAAATAGTTAGACACAAAATTAATTGCTGTGTATTATATTTTTATGATACAAGCATTCCAAATAAACTCAGTAAGTAAAAATAATTTTATTTCGCTAATGATCTCTTATGAGAAAAATTATAAAGATTTTTCAAAATTAGTAGATCTTAGTATTATTACTGAAAGCAATATTTCTAAAAAATTTGAATCATCAACAGGGCATGTTGACAAGAAATTGTCACTATCTGTTGAATTAGTAACGAATCATACTGCTCAAGTTAGATTTGCATATAATTTTTTTTGCAATAATACTTATATTAATTATGTTGATTTAAAAATTTACTTCGATTCTAGGCAAGCTGAGATCATAAATACTAATGATAGTAAATCTACGCATACAGCTACTGATATTAACAAATACCATAACATGAGACTTAGTAAATGGTATAAGAACTATTTTCTTTCCATATGGCTTAAAAACTGCATAAAAAATGGTTATTCATTTGATGCTCAGTCTGAAGTATAATCGCATCATTCTTAAAATTATTTTATTAAATTATGTCTAATGAATTTATAGTTAAGGGTATAACCAAAGCCAAACTTCCAAGTGACTACGGAAGTACTGGCTTTAAAATGTTTAAAGGTTCAATTCTTAACAGTGTTGAAGTTGCTTATGAGACTTGGGGAAAACTTTCTGTTAATAATGATAATGTAATACTTTTATTCACTGGATTATCACCTTCATCACATGCAGCATCATCTGATAAAAACAATGAAAAAGGTTGGTGGGAATTCATGATAGGTCCTAACAAACCTATTGATACTAAAAAATATTATGTTGTATGTGTGAATTCACTTGGTAGCTGCTTTGGTTCAACCTCGCCAGCTTCAGTTAATAAGGAAACAGGTGACGTTTATGGTCTTAATTTTCCAGAATTATCTATTGAAGATATTGCTAAAGCAGGACACTCTGTTCTCCAAACTTTAGGAATTGATTATGCTCATACTGTTATGGGTCCTTCAATGGGCGGGATGACAGCTCTTGCATACGCTTTATTATATCCGAACAGTTTATCTAATCTTGTTGTGATATCAGCAGCTGCAAGAGCACTTCCTTTTACGATTTCAATTAGGTCGCTACAAAGAGAACTAATCAGAAGTGACCCTTTATGGAATGAGGGGATATACGATAAAGAGACAGCGCCACTAAACGGTATGAAGCTAGCAAGAAAGCTTGGGTTAATGTCTTATAGGGCGGCAAATGAATGGCGTGAAAGATTTAATAGAGCTAGACTTCCTAAATCAGAAAATAAAAAAATGTTTGATATTGAGTTTGAAGTTGAAAATTACTTAAACCATAATTCAAAAAAATTTGTTTCTATGTTTGACCCTAATTGTTATTTGTATTTATCAAGAGCTATGGATTTATTTGATGTTGCAGAGCATGGTGGGACAGTAAATGCAGGTTTGGCAAAAATTCATACGAAGAAAAATTTAATAATAGGTGTTGAGTCAGATATTCTTTTTCCTATTGATCAACAAGAAGAGCTCGCAGAAGGTTTTAAAAAAGCAAAGAAGAATTTTAAATTTGAAAAACTAAAGTCAATTCAAGGTCATGATTCTTTTTTAGTTGATGAAAAAAATTTTTCAAAAGTTATATATAATTTTTTTAACGACTAAAAACTAACGATCTTTTAAATCCGTATAGTTAGTTTTATCTTTACCAGTATATAACTGTCTAGGCCTTCCAATTCTAAAATTTTTGTCTTCAATCATTTCGTTCCAGTGTGCTACCCAACCTACAGTTCTGGCTAATGCAAATATAACTGTATACATACTTTGTGGAACGCCAATAGCTTTTAATACAATTCCTGAATAGAAATCTACATTAGGGTATAGTTTTCTGGAAACAAAGTAATCATCCTCTAAAGCATATTTTTCAAGTTTCATTGCTATGTCAAATAAAGGTTTATTTGGGTTATTTTCATCAAGTTTATCTAAGTATTCATGCGCGATTTTTTGTATTATTTTAGCTCTTGGGTCATAATTTTTATATATTCTATGACCAAAACCCATCAGCCTAAAAGAATTTTCTTTGTCTTTTGCCATATTTATATAATGCTCTACATCTTTATCAGAATTTTTTATTTCTTCAAGCATATTTATTACTGCTTCATTTGCGCCACCATGGGTTGGGCCCCATAAGGTCTGTATACCAGCTGCTATGGCAGCATAAGGACTTGTTTCAGAACTGCCTGATAGTCTAACAGTCGAGGTAGATGCATTTTGCTCATGGTCAGCATGAAGTAAAAATATTACATCCATAGCGTTAGACGATAATTTTTTTTGTTCTTCATTAATATTTGGAAATGCCATATTTATAAAATTTTCTGCTATAGATAGATGCTTGTTGGGTTCTTGAAATTTCACGCCTAATATGAAATTTAATATCCACGCGGACATTACTGGAACAGATGATATTAGTTTCACTGTTGATTGGTATCTATAACCTTTATTTTGTATATTGATATCATCATGATATTTTGCTGATAAAAAACTTAAACATGCTGTCATTACTGCCATTGGATGGCTACCTTTGTCAAATACTTCGATAATTTTCTTAACTGATGGGTCGACATTAAAGTTATTAGATATATCATTAGAAAAATTATCTAACTCTTTGTTATTTGGTAATTTATCATTTAAAAGTAAATAAGCTGTCTCAATAAAATTACTCTTTTCTGCAAGCTCTTCTATTGGATAGCCTCTATACCATAATTTTCCTTCATTTCCGTCAATGAAAGTAATTTTACTCTCACAACTTGATGTTGCCATAAATCCAGGATCATGAGATAAATACCCTAAATTTTTCTCTAAAGCTCTTATATCCACTACATTTGGGCCCAATATTGAGTCAAGCACGGGAAGTTCTGTCTCGTTATTTGATTGACCATCTATTATTGTAATTTTTTTATTAGTCATAATTATAAGGATATTATTGCTCTAAATAATATTTTATTCGTTTCCAGTGTATTCATTAAGGAAAACCATATTATCACAATTATGGCTATTATTTAAGAAGACTTTATTTATTCATATTTAGGTAATTAATTATAAAAGTTGCAATGTCAGACGGATTATTAATATCTAGCTTAGTTAAATTACGTTTAACCTCGATATTCGTATCAGTGGCTACTGCGATTATATTATTATCTTTATTACTCAATAAACCCCTATTTTTGCCTATTTCTTCTCTATATAATTCAATTTTAGGAAAATTCTCTGCTTTAAAGCCCTCTACAAGGGTAATATCACTTTCTATTTTATCAAGAATATTTAACAGATCATTTAAACTTAACTCATCGTTACTATGATTTTCATGCATTAATGCCCATCTATTTGACGACGATATAAGCATATTTTCAGCACCAGACTTTCTAATTTCATAACTATCTTTACCAGGCTCGTCAACATCAAAATTATGATGTGCGTGCTTTATCACCGAAACTCTATAGTTTGATTTTTTTAAGATACCTACAATCTCTTTTATAAGTGTAGTTTTTCCAGTTCCACTATAAGCCGCAAAACCAATTAATTTTTTATTTTGAATTGTACTCATTAAGTTGTTCTGTAGTATTTATATTATCAAAGTAGGTCGAGTTTTCATTAAAAAAGATATACTGATGGTTATTATTTTGGTACCAAATATCAATTTTTCTATCTCCATTTGCAAGATAATCGTGAAGTGATTTAACTTTTTCTTTGGATACTAACATAAATACAGGCTGCGATCTCAAACCGTTATGTGCAATATAAACATCTTTGCTTTTATCAGCTTCATCAATCATTTTTTGGATAACCTTCCAGGAAAAATTTGGGCAATCACACGGTAAAGTAATTAAGTAATCTGTTTTGATCATTTTCAATAAACTATATATACCAGCTAAAGGGCCTTGAAAATTATCTAAACTATCTTTAATAACAGGATAATTGTATGACTTATATTTATCTATATTTCTATTTGCATTAATTATTATATTTGATGTTTTTGCTGCAATTTTTTCTAAGAGATTTTCAATTAAAGGAGTTCCATTTACAAGCACAAGACCTTTATCTTGATTATTCATTCGTGTAGCTTTACCACCAGCTAAAATACCAACTGATATATCATTTATTGTTAACATAAAACACCTCTGTAGAATTGCAAAATATTACCTTATAATAGATATGCTTTAATAAAATTATGGAGTAAAGTTATTATGAATGATAGCAATAAAAATCTTACAATGGAAATTCAGTCAGAAGTTTTTGAAATGCTAATAAAGCATTTGCAAAATAAAACAGAAGTTCAGAATATAGATTTGATGAACCTAGCTGATTTTTGTAGAAATTGTTTATCAAAATGGTATGTCTCTGCCGCTAAAGAAAAAGGTATTGAAGTATCTTACGATGATGCAAGAGAAATTGTTTATGGTATGCCTTACAGTGAATGGAAGAATTTATACCAGAAAGAAGCAACAAAAGAACAGCTAGATAAATTTAACACTAGAAATAAATAAATGCAATTTACACATCTTGATGATAAAGACCTTCTTTTTTATTCAAGACATATTCTATTGCCCAATATTGGAATAGAAGGACAGCAAAAGCTAAATTTGGCTGAAGTTACTATTTTTGGTTTAGGTGGTTTAGGTAATTTACTTTCTATCTATATAGCTTCCTCTGGTATTAAAAAAATAAATTTAGTAGATTTTGATGTTGTAGAAGAAACAAACTTGCAAAGGCAAATAACCTTCACTTCTAAAGATTTTGGTACGTTAAAAGTTGATGTTATTGAAAAATTTTTAAAAGAAAAATATCCAGATATTATTATCAAGAAATACCCTAAGAAAATTACAAAATGCATTCAAGTAGAATCAATAATAGAAAACTCAGATATAGTACTAGACGGAACAGATAATTTTGTAGTTAGAAAAATAATTAATAAAGCATGTTTAATAAAAAATAAAAAACTTATTATAGGGGCAGTGGAAGGTTATTCAGGTCAACTTATGACAGTAATACCAGATAAAAGTGCATGCTATGAATGTGTTTATGAGAATTTAATTGATAACAACTCATGTTCAGATACAGGAGTTCTAGCTCCTCTAGTTGGAATGATAAGCTCAATGATGGCTATTGAATGCATAAATATAATTACTGGCAACAAGTCTTCATATGAAAATAAATTATTAATTATTAACGGGTTAAATGTATCAGTTGATATAATGAGTACAAAAAGAAACAAAGCTTGTGAAACAAGCTGTATAAAAATTAAATGAAGAAAGATAATAGGCCTAAGACAAAAATAAAAAAACCTGAGCCAAAAAATAAAGAGTCGATAGACTGGATTATTTGGGCTGCCTGGGCAGATAGAATTACTTTTGAGGAAATTTTTGAAAAAACAAATATTGCAGAACCTGAAGTTATAAAAATTATGAGAAGAAATCTTAAACCATCTTCATTTCGACTTTGGAGAAAAAGAGTCAGCGAAAAGAGTATAAAACATAGAAAAAAATTTGTTAATGAAAGAAAAAATTTAAAACGGAATACTTTTTTTTAGCTTAATAGTCTATCTTTTGCAGCATTTATTTTTGCCGCAATATCTTTTGACCCACCTTTATCTGGATGATGTTTTTGCATTTCTCTTTTGTGAGCAAATATAATCTCCTGCTTAGATGAGTTTTCACTTACTCCTAGTATTGCGGCGGCTTCTTTTCGAGACATATTATTTGAGTTTTTTCGCTGATTATTATTTTTATAGCTTGATGTAAATCTCTTAATTATTGGCAAATACCTGAATATGATAAATAATTTTTTTATAATCGGTATTAAGGCAACAATTAATGCAGATATCCAGTGAGCTTTCCCGGTGGCTACTAAGTATAAAATTATTATGGAAAGTATAAAAAATAGGAGTTTAGGTCTACTTTTTATTTTTTTTGAAGCATAAATTATTGATATTATTGCTAAAATTAAAGTAATTATATAAATCATAGATTTAAATTTTTTTCTTGTATATTTTAAGTTATTTAGAGATTATATAAACATAATAACAAGAACAACAATAATAAAATTAATGAATATCGAGGAAATATAATGAAAGTTAAAATAAAAGCATGTGACCAAAATTTAGAAATAAACTTAGAGGAATACGGTAAAGGTAAAGGAGGAACCCCAATATTATTTGTTCATGGAATTCCAACAAATGCAAGATTATGGAGGCATGTTCAAAAAAACTTAGAGGGAAATTTTCATTCATATGCTATGGATATGGTTGGATATGGCCAATCTTCAATGCCGCTAGATGATTTCGAGCATACATTTAATAATCAAGCTGAAGCTATTAAAGCTGTTATAGAAGAATTGGGCATAAAAGGCAACGTCATCTTGGTTGGACATGACCATGGTGGGGGTGTATGCCAGGTATTCGCTTCTAAATATTGTGATCATATTAGTAGGTTAGTTCTTTTAAACCCTGTAGCTTATGATTATTGGCCAGTATTAGAAGTAGAAGCTTTTAATGGGTTAGTTGGGGCTAGCGATGAAGTTTTGGCTGGAGCAATGCCTGGAGCAGTAGCTCAATTTGCAGGCTTAATGAGAACAGGAAGTCACGATAAAATTGCTTTTACAGACAAAAATGTAAAAGAAAACTACTTGTGCCACTGGGGAAGAGATGGTTTAACAGGTTTTAAATCGCTAGTTAAAATATGTTCTCAGCCAACTAATGAAGAAACTTTGGCAGTCGATCATAAGAAAATTACATGTCCAACTGCAGTCTTTTGGGCTCTACATGATGCATGGATGCCAAAAGAATCTGGCGAACGATTAAAGCAAGATATTGCAGGTCCTGTTAGATTACAGTTTATAGAAAGAGCAGGGCACTGGTCTCAAGAAGACAGGCCTGATGAAGTTGCTGCATTAATTGAAGATTTTATAACTGAGTGGGAAGGGGTTAAAATATAACTCAGCTAGATTATTCCTAACTAAGTCTACTTTTCTTTAAAGAAGATCTAGAACAGAATCTCTTTCGTTAAGAAGTTCATTCTCAGTAGTCTTTATATAATCGTTTAAAACTTCCGAAATAGCTAAGTTACCTATTATTGAATAGCTTCCATTTGAACAAACCGAAGGAAATGAAAACATTAGGTTTTCAGAAATCCCAAAAGGATTGCCATTTGAAATTTGACCAATACTTAACCAATCATTATTTCCTAAAATCCAGTCTCGCATATGTGTAATTGCTGCATTGGCTGCTGACGCTGCAGAAGATAAACCTCTTGCTTCAATGATTTCAGCGCCTCTTTTTTGTATTCTTGGAATAAAATTATTTGTATACCAATCTTCATTCATAACTTTTTTAATGCTATTCCCAGATACCTCAGCATACGATAAATCTGGTACCTGTGTATTTGAATGATTACCCCAGACAATTATTTTTTTAACTTCATTTATGGTTACATTAAATTTATTTGCAACTTGTGCTAAAGATCTATCATGATCAAGACGCATCATCGATGTGAATTGCGATGGTTTAATACTTGGAGCATTATGCATTGCGATTAATGCATTAGTATTAGCTGGATTACCCACAACCAATACTTTGATATTTTTATTGGCAACTTCATCAATAGCCTTGCCTTGTGGTTTAAATATTTTTCCATTGTCTTTTAATAGGTCTTTTCTTTCCATGCCTTTCATTCTGGGTTTTGCACCTATAAGCAAAGCAAAATCACATTTATCAAAACCTTCTGTAAGATCAAACGTTGTTGTAATTGAATTGAGAAGAGGAAATGCACAATCCTCAAGCTCGTATTTAACACCATTTAGTGCGCTCATTGCTGGCTCAATATCTATCAGCTTAATATTTACCGGCTGATCAATACCCAACATTTGCCCTGATGCTACTCTAAATATTGCAGAATAAGCGATATTTCCTGCAGCCCCTGTTATTGCAACGTTAACTGGTTTTTTCATTTTATTATTTTACCTATTGTTTGTGTTCTTTTTTCATGTATTCGCTTGACTGCATTTCATTAAGTCTGCTTTTTGTTCTTTTGAAATCACTATTTATTTTTTTTATATCGCAAAGATTATCAATTGCTACCTTAGCTGAAATTATAACCTTAACATTTCTATCGTAAAATTCATCAATCATATTAAGAAATCTTCTAGCTTCATCAACCAAATCATCGTTCATTTCTGGGACACCTGAAATAAATACGTTTTGATAAATTTTTGAAATCTCTATGTAGTCATTTTGTGATCTCCCATCACCGCATATCACATCAAATTTAAACCAAACAGTATTGGACGATAAAAACCGAACATCAATATCTCTATTATTAACAGAAATTGTTGCGCCTTCAAATACCGGTTTTCTTGTAAACCAGTTAAACCAGTCAGGTGCTATTGACGAAAAATATTGCTGCATATTTAAATCAGTTTGTTCATCATTTGGATAATGATATGTTCTAACATTTCCAAACTTTAATAGCCTATAATCCTTATTACTGTCTAAATGTATAATTTCTGAATTCTCTTCTATTAACTTTATTGCATATGTAAATTTTTCTCTTTGAAGTCCTTGTGAGTATAAATTTTTTGGCTCCGTATTTGATGTAAAAACTATAGTAACTTTGTTTGCAAATAATCCTTTTAGAAGCTCTCCTAAAATCATTGCATCTGCAATATCATTAACAATAAATTCATCGAAGCATAAAACGCTTATTTCTGAGGATATATCTTTTGCAATAACATCTATTGGGTTAGTGATATCTTTCTTCAAATTTAACTTTTCATGGATGTCATTCATAAATCTATGAAAATGAATTCTTTTTTTATCTTTTATTGGAAGCTCCTTGAAAAACATATCCATTAAAAAAGTCTTTCCTCTTCCAACGTCTCCATACAGATATATACCTTTGCTCTTAGAATTCTCACCTTTTCTAAATAAATTTAAGCCGATATTTCCAAGTATTGATTCGCCTGGATTTCTAATTCCAAGTATTCGATTATATAATTCTTGAAAAGAATTAATGGTTTTTTGTTGCTCAGGATCCATAAAGAAATCATTTCTTGAACTCAGAGCTTTATATTCATCTATTAACATAATATGATTGCAGTCTATATTTGAAACGAATAAAAATACAGCTCTTACACTTAATTTTCAAGGAATTATTAATGGTTATAACTAGATTTGCACCAAGCCCTACAGGAAATTTGCACATTGGCGGTGCTAGGACAGCTTTATTTAACTGGTTGTTTGCAAGAAATCAAGGTGGGAAGTTCCTTTTAAGAATTGAAGATACTGACAAAGTTAGGTCTGAAACCAAATATGTCGAAAGCATACTAGAGTCTCTTGACTGGTTAGGAATTGATTATGATGACAGTCTGGTATATCAAAGTGATAGGTCTGACAAATATACTTCGGCTATAGATAAGTTACTGGCTTCCGGAGATGCGTACTATTGTAATTGCTCCAAAGAGGAGCTTGATAAACTTAGATCAGAACAGCAAAAATCAGGGCTAAAACCAAAATATGATGGAAGAAATAGAGAGTTATCTTTAGAAAATGGCTCTGATACAGTTGTAAGGTTCAAAACCCCATTAGAAGGGGAGATTACTCTTGAAGATACATTAAAAGGCAATGTTTCAGTTAATAATAAAGAACTTGACGATTTAATCATACAAAGAGCTGATGGAACCCCAACTTATAACCTAACAGTAGTTGTTGACGACATTGATATGGGCATAACAAACGTTATTAGAGGCGACGATCATCTTAATAACACTTATAGGCAGGCCCATATGATGAATGCGCTAGGGTATAAAATTCCAACTTACACACATATACCTTTAATTATGGGTGACGACAGGAAAAGGTTGTCAAAAAGACACGGTGCAACAAGCACATATGACTTTAGAAAAGAAGGATTTCTTCCAATATCAATAATTAACTATTTAGCAAGATTAGGTTGGTCTGAGGGTAACAAAGAAAAATTTACCTTAGAAGAACTTATAGCTTTATTTAATCTAAAAAGTTTAAATAAATCATCTTCAATATTTGATTATAAGAAGCTTAATTCACTTAATAAATATTTTATAAAAGAACTTCAAATAGATGATATATATAAAGAATTTATTCATTTAACAGATGATTTTAATAGGTTTTCAGATGAAAAAATTATTGAAATAATAGAGGCTCAAAGAGACAGATGCAAAACTATTAAGGAAATAATTGATGAAAGTCAGTTTTTTTTATCAGACGATTTAGCTATTGATAAAAATCTTATAGATAAATTTCTTGTCGAAGATAACAACAAAATATTTTCTAGTGTTTTAAGTAAATTAGACCTTATAAACAATTGGTCCTTGAGCAATATTAAAGATGCTATTGCTGATGTTATGCATGAACTTGATCTCGAACTCCCAAAATTTGCAAAACCTATAAGAGTTGCTCTCACAGGCTCTCTGTCATCACCTTCTATAGATTTAACAATCTATTTACTTGGCAAAGAATCTTGTATTAAAAGGATTTGCGCTGCAAGGGCTTTGATTGCTTGACATTATGAGCAATCCACTACAAAATCACTGACTTTCTAGGGTCCCCATCGTCTAGAGGCCTAGGACACCGGGTTTTCATCTCGGCAACAGGGGTTCGACTCCCCTTGGGGACGCCATTTTATGCGGTAAAACTATGATTTATTATCACAACCCAAGATGCAGTAAATCACGAGAAGGTTTGCATATTATTAAAAAAAATAATATAAACGCCAAAATAAAATTATACCTATCTGAAGAAATAACCTTTGAAGAGTTAAAAGATATTATTAATAAGCTAAATATTGATCCAATTGATCTTGTAAGAAAGAAAGAAGACATTATTAAAAAAGAGAAATTAGATTTAAAATCTATGTCAAACAAAGAAATTATAGAAACTTTGATATCGTTTCCTATTCTTATAGAAAGGCCAATTCTAATATCTGAAAGGAAAGCAGTAATCGGAAGACCGCCAGAACTTATAAAGTCTATCCTGTAATAATAATTCTATATAGACCAAAGCTATCTATTAGTGTTAAGGCAATATAATTAGCAAGCATTCCAAATGATCCCCTGGTCCATGAAGCCCAAGTATAGAGTATACAACCAAATATCCATACAGTATAAAGCTCAAATAGGGGAGGGTTAGGAACTGTTAAAGCCATTACAACTGAGCAACCAATTGTAATAAACCAGGCCAGAAATTCTACAATGAATCTTATTGGATGAGAAATATAATCTTTCTTTATCCAATCTATAGTGATGATAATTTGCTTCATGTTTTTAAATTTAAAAATAAAAGATTATATTACTATAATAAAATTATAAATTATGCTTAATTTATAATTTATACACGAATATCCTTTGTACATTCCCTTACTATTTTTTTCAAATCTTTAAAATTTGTTTCGTTTGATTTTTCAGGATCAGAAAAAGAAAGACATAAAATTCTTGCTACTGTTTGCGTCCTAGCAGACTTTATAGATTGGCCTTCACTTAAAGACTTATTTACTTTATGTGAGACAAATAACTCAGTCATTTTTAAAATAAAATAATTAATATCACTTTTTGTTTTTGCATCTAAATAAACATTAATGAATTCATCAGGTTTAATTCTGTCTAAACTTAAAGTGTTAAAAATTTTTTTTAAATTACTTAAATTTTTACTATTTTTATCTATTAGTAGCTCAATGGGAAAAATATTTTTTTTCTTTAAGTATTTGTTCCAAAGACTTATATCATCATCAGAGTTAAGGTTTGGATAATTATTTGAAAACATTAAAACAGTATACATAAATCAATTTATTATTTAATATATAAAAATGAGTAGAATATCATTTTTTGTAGTTTTAATATTATCATTCAATGCTAATGCAGCTGATTATTATAATAGCTTTTATTCAGACTATCATAACACCTCAAAAGTTTTTACTGATAATGACAAAATGCATGAAGAAAATTTTACAGATATTCATGAGGTTAATCTTCCATGGATAAATGCCTTAGTCAGAATTCCTTTGGGTGATGGTGGTATCTTCAGGGGCTCCATGAAAGAACTTAAAGGCTCAGAAAATTTTTTAAACGGTAAATTTAAAACAATTATTTATCTTCATGGTTGTGCAGGACATTGGGTAGGAACAGCAAAAAGAATAGATTTTTATGCCAAAAATGGATATGCAGTTATTGCGCCTCCAAGCATGGCAAGAATGAAATATGCTCAATCTTGTGATACAGCTATTCCAAGAGGAGGTATGTATAGAAGTGTTTTAAAAATTAGACAAATAGATGCAGAGAATGCAATTGTTAAAGCAAAGCAGCTAAGTTGGACTGATAACGAAAATATATTCTTAGTTGGCTTAAGCGAAGGAGGGATAACAACAGCTACTTTCTCCCCAAAAAATAAAGAATCAAGTATAAAAGGAAGGGTCATTGAAGGATGGACTTGTAACGCTGGATGGAGAGAGTATGCAGGCCTTAATACACCGTATAATGAGCCTGTATTGTCTTTAGTTGCAAAATATGATCCTTGGTTTCAAGAGGATTACTTAAGAGGTCATTGTGGTCAATATATAAATGACAATCCTTTAAGCCAATCAATCATTGTGGATGATGACACTCAACTATCAAAAGCACACGGGTTAATGCATGATAATAAAATTCAAAAAATAACTTTAGAATTTTTAAAAAAAGTAAGTAAATAAATTAGTTGCAATTAACGCTTTTAGTTATTTCAAGATTAAGCTTTTCAATACTTGAATCTTCATACTCTGTAATATCTTCAAGAGTAACTTTAAAGTTAAGTGAATTTACACCAGGATTTTTAGCTATATGTCCAACTATTGCTTCATCCGCCATAACTCCAAAAGTTTTCAATAATCCTCTAATATCTTTCTTACATATTTCATCAGTCATTTTATTGCTCCTTTTATGGTTTGATAAATTTTAACATGATATCCTATAAAGATGGATAAAGAATTAGTAAACACAATCCTTGAAGGTTTGTTCTGGTTGGCAACAGCTTGGTTAACTGTTTTTATGTTTTTAACAATATTTGCTCTATCTACCATATCTGGTCAAATGGACGAGTACAAAATATTACAAGTAGGTAAACTCGCGCTTATTGGACTTTCAGTTTACTTATTTTTTTGGATTTTAAGAGGGCTTATAAGTAAAAAATGGTGGTACTAAATTATATTTTTAATCTCTGAACAATTTTATTGTTCACAATGTGAGAGGAGATAATTTCATCAATATCATCTTTGCTTTCATATTTATACCAAATATTATCCGGATATATGACAAGAACAGGACCTTCAGTACATCTATCTAAACAGCCAGCTTTATTAACTCTCATTCCGCCTTTTTTTTGAATTTTCATTGATATACATTTTTTCTTGGCATAATCAAATATTTCAGATGACTTTTTATCATTACAACATTCTTTACCATCATCTCTTTGATGAGTACATATAAATACATGCTTAGTATAATAACTCATGGCGAAATCCAATCTGATTTGTTTTGTTTTAAATCGAACATTAACCTTTCATGTCCTTGGTGACTTAAGTTAAGCCAATCTATTCTGTCAATTTCTATTTTTAGCACAGCAAAATTACTAAAACCATCATTGATATCTATTTTATGATTATTATTCACATAATCTTTAGAATTTTCAATTATTGTACCAGGAGCATATTTATTTAAATAACATTGTTTACTCATTTCTCTTGATTTGTTCCAAATGTTTTTTAATATATTTAAGTTTGTTTCCTCTTTAATGCTTCCATATATTCTTAGCTGAATTTTTTTTACTATATCATAAAATAATGCACATACATTATTATTGTTTTTTATGTGTTTAATTTTATTTGAACGTTTATCCGTATTAAAATATATAGTTTTTTTTGTTTCATTAACATTTCTTAAAACTACATATCTGCTATCTGGAAAATTACCGTTTATGGTAGTTATAGTAAATATATGAAAGGGATGCTTAGAATTTTCTAGACTAAGTTCAAGTTCTTTCCAAATATCACCTAAAATTTTTTGCGAATGTTTCATATATTCTTACGTTCTTAGTCCTTTTCCTGCATTTAAAAAATAAAGGCAAAATGACACAAGGGCAGCGTTAAAAAGCAAGATTATAAATAATGAAAACATGATACTTACATCTGTAATCCCCAACATTGAAAATCTTAGAGCATTTATCAAGTATAAAATAGGGTTTAGTAATGCAAGATCTTGCCATACACCTGGCAGCATAGATATTGAAAAAAATATTCCACCTAGATAAGTTAGAGGTGTCATTATAAAAGTTGGTATTATATTTATATCGTCCCAATCATTTGCAAATAGTCCATTCAAAAAACCACACATCGCAAATAATGTTGATGACAAAGTAATTATAATCAACATTAATAAAATATTGTGAACTGTAAAAGTTACAAAAAACTGCGCAGCTAGTATAACTACAATACCAACCGAAAGACCCCTAATTACACCACCAGTAATAAAACCTGCAAGTATCGTATAATTTTGAATAGGGGAAACTAGTAATTCTTCGATATATCTATGATATTTTGAAATATACAATGATGAGACTGTATTTGTGTAGGAATGCGTTATAACAGACATAAGAAGCAAACCTGGAAATATAAAATCTGTATAATTATATGCTTCAATCTGACCAATTCTTTCGCCTATAAGATTTCCAAAGATTATAAAATATAAAATATTTGTAATAATTGGTGGTATTAAGGTCTGCTTCCATATTCTTGAAAATCTTAAGACTTCTTTTCTAACGATAGTTTTATATGCAGTAATTTGTATATTTCTATTATTTTCCATTTTTATCTACCAATCTCATAAATAATTCTTCTAATCTACCAGTTTTATTTTTTAATGATTTAACTTTTATATTCTTTATTGAAAGATCATGTATTAATGAATTAATATTTGAATCAATTGATACAGATACCTCAATAGTATTATCGTCAATTAGACTAAAATGGTGGCCATTTAGATTTAAGTCTCTTGGGATCTTATCTTCTGTATAGAGTATAAATTTTTCATTTTTTAATTTACTAAGAAAAGTTCTCATGCTTGAATTTTCTAGGATTTTACCATCATCAATTATTGCTATATTTTTACAAAGATTTTCTGCTTCTTCTAAATAATGCGTTGTAAGTATTATAGTTGTTCCGCTATCATTAAGTTGCTTCAAGTAATCCCACATTAGACGCCTTACTTCGACATCTGCTCCAGCTGTTGGCTCATCTAAAATGAGTAACTTTGGTTTATGAATTAGTGCGCGCGCAACCATTAGTCTTCTTTGCATACCACCAGAAAGATTTCTTGAAAATTGATCCTTTTTGTCCCATAAATCAAGTTTTTTTAAAAGCATTTCTGCTTCTGGTGTAGCAATATTTCTTGGCACTCCGTAGTAGCCAGCTTGATTTGTTATGATTTCACTTATGGGCTCAAAGGTATTAAAATTTATTTCTTGTGGAACTAGGCCAATATATGTTTTTGCTTTAACAAAATTTTTATCAATATCAATCCCATATATACTAATATCACCGCTAGTTTTTTTAATTAGCGATGTTATTATTCCGATAGTCGTTGATTTGCCAGCACCATTTGGCCCGAGAAGAGCAAAGAAATCGCCATGTTGAATATCTAAATCGATTCCATGAAGAGCTTTGTGCCCATTTGAATACGTTTTAGTTAAATTATTTATTACTAAAGCTGAAGAATTCATGATTATATGTTTTTCCTTAAAGGATATTATAATAAACTACAAACAGCATTATGACTATGACGAACAACAATCCGTATAAATTATGTGTAGCACCAATGATGGGGCACACTGATATGCATTTTCGATATTTATTAAGGCTAATATCAAAAAAAACTATGCTTTATACAGAAATGGTAGCTTCAAATGCTATTCTTCATAATAAGTCAAAGAAGCTTAATAAATTAGAGCATATAAATGATGAACCGGTGGGTTTCCAGCTAGGTGGGGACAATCCAAAGCAGCTAGCTGAATGCGCAAAAATTGTCGAGTCATACGGATATAATGAAATTAATTTAAATATTGGCTGCCCAAGTAAGAGGGCACAGTCAGGTAACTTCGGAGCTTGTCTATTTGATCAGCCCAAATTAGTAGCATCATGTGTCCATGAAATTGCGAAAGTAACAAGCCTTCCTGTAACTGTGAAAACTCGTTTAGGAATTGATAATATTGATAATATCAGTCATTTAGAAAATTTTATTAATATTATTTCTAATGAAGGTGTTGACACATTTCATTTGCACGCAAGAAAAGCTATTTTAAAGAAGGGTATAAACCCTAGAAAAAATAGATCTATTCCACCAATAAACTACGAAAGAGTTTATAAAATAAAACAAAATTATCCAAACCTTAGAATTATTATAAATGGTGAAATCGATAAGCCCACTGAGGTTGTTAAGCATTTAGAAAATGTTGATGGCGTGATGATTGGAAGAGCAGTCTGCAATAATCCATTTTTACTTAACGAAATAGACGTTTTAATACATAATGAGAAAATATTAGAAAAAGAAAGTGTACTGGAAGAGTACTTTAAATACATTAGAAAAAACTTTTCAAAAGAAATAAAAATAACTGATTTTACTAAACATTTATCTTGTATATTTAAGGGTTATATTGGTTCAAAACATACCAGAGCTTATATGTGTCATGAATTAAATTATGAGAAAGAACCTGTTAAAAAACTAGAAGAATTAATATTTAAGGAGGATTTATGGAAAAATGGTCAAGATTCGATCACAACGGTGATATAAAGTTCGGGAAGTTATCTTCAGATGGTGCTTCTATTACAGTACACAACGGTGATATGTTCTTGTCGCCATCAGGTACTGACGAAGTTCTATCTATTAATGATGTTAAAATGCTATCACCTTGCGCACCCTCTAAAATGATTGCTCTTTGGAATAATTATAAAGCCTTAGCAGACGAGAAGGGTTTAAGTTATCCAGAAAGACCATTATATATTTTTAAGTCACCAACCTCATTTGCTGGACCAAATGATCATATTGAGCATCCCTTAAATTATAATGGAGACGTTTTTTTTGAAGGTGAGTTAGGTATTGTGATTGGAAGAACCGTTAAAAATCTAGATAACACCACTGATGCAAAAAACGCTATATTTGGGTACACGTGTATCAATGACGTTACTGCATTTGGTTTGCTTAAAAATGATCCTAATTTTGATCAATGGACGAGATGTAAAGGTTTTGATAATTTTGGGGTATTTGGTCCGTGTATCGCAACTGGTCTTGAAGCTAAAGATTTAATAATCAAAACTATTATTAACGACTCAGATATAAAACAAGATTATCCAGTAAGTGACATGATGTTTTCAACAGATGAAATTGTTATGTATTTGTCTCAAAATATGACTCTTCATGCTGGTGATGTAATATGTGTTGGCACATCTTTAGGCCTTGGCCCCATGGAAAAGGGCTCCAAAGTGACCGTTGATATTGAATCTATTGGTTCTTTAACTAATACTTACGGTTAGTTTATATAATTTAACATAATAATGATTATGCGAAGTATTATGGATAGGCAATGAAAAGGATAGCGATCATAGGCTCAGGAATATCAGGTTTGTATGCAGCCTATATAATGGATAAAGACTATGAACTAACAATATATGAAAAAGAAAACTATCTTGGCGGCCATACAAGAACCTTAAGTATTGAGTATGCCAAAGGAATTAACATCGACGTTGATACAGGCTTTATAGTTTTTAATAAAAAAAACTACCCTAACTTCACAAAAATGATCAATGAACTTAAGGTAAATATTGGTAATAGCGATATGTCGTTTGCAGTAACCGGGAATAAATCAAAAGATCCAGAAATCAAATACTCAGATATTAGAAGTTTTTTTGCAGATAAAAGTAATATTCTTAGCTATAAACACTATAATTTATTATTTAATATCAATAGATTTAATACTTTATCTAAGAAATCTCTAAATAGCTTTAATAATAATTTTGATAACATAACCCTAAAAACGTTTTTAGAAGAAAATAAATTTAATAAATTCTTTGTTGATAACTATATTGTGCCCATGGGAAGCTCCATATGGAGCTGTAAACCATCACAAATATTGGAGTTTCCGTATTTATCATATGTAAATTTCATGAATAATCATGGTTTATTGAGCATTAGCAACCAACCTCAATGGCATTACATTCAAAACGGAAGTAAAACCTATGTGAATAGCCTTAAAAATCATCTAAGAGCCGAAATTAGGCTAAATACTGAAGTAAAAAGGGTTGAGCATGCTAAAAACAATGTAAGAGTTACAACATCTAACGATGAGCAAGTCTACGATTACGTTTTCTTTAGCAACCACCCTAACGAAATTCTAAATATTAGTAAAAGCTTGTCAGATAACCAAGCTATGATCTTAAAAGATATAAAATACTCGATTAACGAAGTTGTTTTACATAAAGATAGTTCGGTAATGCCAAAAAATACCAAATGTTGGGCCAGCTGGGTATATAAAAAATTAGATAATGATAAGCCAATACTCTCTTATTGGATGAATTCACTTCAAAACATTGATAGAAAATACCCTATTTTCGTCTCATTAAACGCTGGAGATCAAATAAATAAGAGTAAGGTTTTCAATACACACATTTTGGAGCACCCTATTTTTGATATTGCGGCAAGAAAAGCTCAAGAATTAATACCGTCTATTCAAGGAGTGAATAATCTTTTCTTTTGTGGTGCTTATAACAAATATGGATTCCATGAAGATGGAGTGGTATCTTCAATCAAAGCAGTTGAGAAGTTGAAAAGCATAGATGTCTAAATGAAATTTATAAAAGCTAAAGTATTTCATAAAAGAAATTGGCCAAAAACAAATGAGTTCTTATATAAATGTAATTACGTTAGTTTAAGGCTACCAATAAAAGATAAAAAAACAAAATTTTTTAGCTTTAACAGATTCAATATTTTATCAGTTAATGAGAAAGATTATGCTTATGAAAGCATAAATTTATTTAAGTGGTGTTGTGATCTTGTAGATAAAAAATACAACGATAAAATAGATAATATAGAGCTAATTACCATGCCAAAAATTTTAGGTTATGCGTTTAATCCAGTATCATTTATATTTTGTTACTTCAACAAAAAGCTAATTTGCACAATATTAAAGGTGAATAATACATTTTCTGAAAATCACTACTATATAAATTATGTGGCTGCAACCAATGATAAATATGAACAAAACTACGACATTGAAAAGTTATTTCATGTCTCCCCTTTTCTCCCAAGAGAAGGATATTATAAAATAAAATATAAGAATAATGAGGATTGCATCAATTTTAATATAGACTATTATAATAAAAATAATGAAATTATATTAGAAACACATATAAGTGGGAAAAAAATTGATATAAGAAATAATTTAGCTGCCATAGTAATTGTATTAAGTTCAGCATACCTGGTCTCAAGAGTTATATATCTTATACATTTTCAAGCAATAAAATTGTTTTTAAAGAAAATAAAGTTTTATAAAAAACCTAAACAAAATATTAATAAAATATCTTAATAATGAATTACATTGAAAAAGTTAAAATTAATTTATTTATATCGACCTTAAAAAAATGCGATAAAGGATCGATTAAAATAATTGATCCTGATAACAAAACTATAGAAATTAATAAAACAAATGATGTTTATGCGGATATCAATATAAAAACATGGTCTATAGTAAGTAATATGATAAAAAATGGTGACGTTGGTTTTGCTTCTGATTACAGAGATGGAAACTGGACATCTACCAATCTTAAAGATTTATTTACTTTTGTAATTATTAATGACAAAACATTAAGTAAATTATTATTTGGAAAGTTTATTACAAGGTTTTTCTCTAACATTAAATATATCTTTAATAAGAACACTATTAAAGGAAGCAAGAAGAACATAGAAGCACACTATGATTTAGGTAACAGCTTTTATAAAATATGGCTTGATAAATCGCTTACCTACTCTTCTGCATTATTTTTAGATTCAAAAAATAGCCTTTATGAGGCGCAAGTTAATAAATATAGGCGTATTAGAGAGATTTTAAAGACTCCAAGTAGTAATAGGCTTCTAGAAATAGGTACAGGATGGGGAGGTTTTTTAGCTCAATCAAAGAACGATTTTGATAAACTTGATAGTATTACAATTTCTAAAGAACAATTTTCCCACTCAAGCGCTCTTCATAAAGATAATTCAAATATTAATATAATATATGATGACTATAGAAATATTTCTCAAACGTATAATTCGATAGTATCAATAGAAATGTTTGAAGCTGTAGGACAGCAATACTGGAGTACATATTTTCAAAAAATAAATAATCTATTAACAAAAAATGGTAAAGCTGTAGTTCAAACTATTACTATTGATGATAAATTATTTGATGCTTATAAAAATAGCACAGATGCAATAAGGACATTTATTTTCCCAGGAGGCATGTTGCCCTCCCCAAGTATATTCATGAAATATGCAAAAAATAATAATTTTAAAATTCTTGATGCTTTCTCTTTCGGTGATTCGTACTCAAAAACTTTAGATTTATGGAATGATTCATTTAAGAAAAATATTAAGGAGATTGAAAAATTAAATTTTGATGAGAAATTTATTAAAATTTGGGAGTATTATCTAACATCCTGTTCTTCAAGCTTTATTAATCAAAGAACAAATGTTTATCAATTCACATTACAAAAAAATTAAATATGGAAAAATATTGGATTATAGGTTCTAGTTCAGGCATTGGAAGAGAGCTTGCAAAAAAACTCGACGCGAAAGGATATAATTTAATATTATCTTCAAGAAACGAAGAAGGTCTTAATGAATTAAATAAAAGCCTTATAAATAATCACGAGGTCGTTCCTTTAGACTTGTCAAATAAAGATCAATGCTTTAGTGTGTCTAAAGATATTATTAGCAAAGAAATGGATTCTTTAAACATAATATATATGTCAGCAACTTACAGTCCGGATGACTCTTCTGATTATGAAAATGTTATTAATGTTAATATTTTAGGGCTTCTTCACATACTTTCTATTACTAAAGAATTTATTAAAAATACTAATGACGTTAGTCAATTAATTATTTGCTCTAGCCTAGTTGCCTATAAAGGATTACCATATAGTCAACCATACTCAATGACTAAGGCAGCACTTTATAATCTTGCATCATCACTTCATATTGAACTTAAAAACGTTGTTGATGTAAAAGTTATAACACCAGGTTTTGTTAAAACTCCTTTAACGGATAAAAATAATTTTCCTATGCCGTTAATTATTAGTGCAAATGCTGCTGCAAGGATCATTGCAAAAGGAATGAACTCTAATAAATTCGAAATTAGCTTTCCGTTACCAATGTATTTAATTATGAAAGGATTACAAACATTGCCAAACTTTATGAGTAATTATATATCTTCTTTAGTAAAAAAAGGCACTGATAAAATTTAGTTTGGCTGTACTGTCTTATTCTTTGAGCTTATCCAAGATAATATTCCGCCTGTTGCATTATAAACATTGGAATAATTGGCTTGCTCGTCGAGAAATTTAGACACTATTCCGCTTCTTCTACCACTTCTGCAAATAATTATTACTGGCTCACCCTCTTTTGCAATTTTTTTAAGCTTAGGAAGCCAATCTTTCAGATTATAGTTACCTTTCTTATCAAAAAATGTGATTAGATTACTCTGCTTTATTACGCCTGTATCCTGCCATTCAGATGCTCTTCTAATGTCAATAATTGGCACGCCACTCTGCATTAGAGACATAATTTCTTGATTATCAGCCTCTTTAACCTCTGCAAAAGCTTGAGCAGTTAATGTGCATAAAAAAATTACGATTAGTTTCTTTTTCATAAATTTAGTTTTGTGCATTTATTATCAGTATACTTTACTAAAGGAGTTTCAACACTAACATTAATATTGTTATCATTAAAGTTAATAGATACGTAATACATTCCTCTTTTAGCATCTTCCTTTGCTAATATATATTTTTCATTAATAGTTTTGATGTCATAAACCCTTTTATATCCGTTTGGATAAAACTCGATTAAGTTTTTTTGATTATAACTCCATCTCTTAACTTGCCCAGGATATGCTCCGCTTTCGCATTTAAGTTTTACCATTTTATTTTCTGAAGCAGATATTTGTATAGAAAATAAAAGTAAATAAAGTATGATTGGTTTAATTTTCATTGCAAAGTAGAGAAAATTTTAATTATCACCTTCCTTTATGAATACACCATCAACCATTTTTCCCCTGCGATCCTTAATATCATCATACGCAACAGATAAACATTCCTTCATAGTTAGGTTGTTTCTGACCATTATATTAATTAAAACTACCATCATATCTCCGATATCGTCCCTAATATCTTTGCCTTTGCATAAACTATCTGAAAGCTCCCCAGCTTCTTGGATTAATTTCATGTATTGATCTTTATCAGTACTACCATCTATTAGATTTCTGTCTCTATGCCATTGGCCTATTGCTTCTTCATAGTTTGTATCAGTCATGTGGACTCCCTTATGTGATGTGAAGTTTGGTTACTAAATATAACAAAAGTTGTTAATCTGTCCACTAATGTGTATAAATTAAGTATAAGTTTATATGTACAGATATGGCACAAGTAGATATAACTAAAATATTAAGTTATTTTAAACTATAAACTTTTTATGGAGATAGAATATGAAATATTTACTTTTAGTTGTTTACTTATTTTCAGCGTCATCATTCGCTGGACATTGTAGTGCTGGAGCATCTCACGATAAAGATCGTGATCATGATTCTGAAGCACATTCAGAGATGAAAAAAGAGTCAAAAGTTAAAGAAGATGGTGATTCTGAGGAAGTTGAAGCTAAGAAAGAAAAAGAATCTGAAGCATAATCTTCATTACCAAGCATAGCTCTAGAAAAGGATTTCTAGGGTTTATTTGGTTTTTTTGATAAATTTATCATTTTCAAAGATTCCTTCATCAATGTTTTTATTTAAGTACATGTATCTACCCTGTCCGTGTTTTTGACCATTCTCCCAATAACCTTCATAAATATCACCATTTGGGTAATTATAAGTTCCAAAACCATGCTTCTTGCCATTCTTAAACTCACCTATATAACTAGCACCATGGACCCAACAGTTGAATATTCCTTTGCCTGACTCTTTACCATTAAAGAATTCGCCAACATAAGTAGCTCCATCAGAAAAAGTATATGTTCCTTTACCATGAGGCAATCCATCCTTAAAAGAACCTACATAAGCTTCTCCTTTTAAGGCAATAGATCCGATACAATTTGTCCATTTTGAACTGTCTAAAGATTTGCATTTTTCAGGCTCTGCGAAAACTTCACTTTGAAATGTTAAAAAAAATAAAAATATTGTCAATAAACTAAATTTCATAAATTATCCCTAATGTATTAATAAGCTACCTATAAGATCTTTTTCCAATAATTATAGGAATTCCTTTTGATTCCTCGAATGTTTCGAATACTTTCTTCCATTGTATTGAATAACTAGGATTTTTTTCAATAAAATTCATTACCTGGTTGACTGGCATATATATATTATCAGTTGTAAGAAGGTTCTTTTGATTGTTAGAGTATACTTCTTTTTTATTAAATGCATGAACTTCCATATATAGGAAATTTTTATAAATGCCTAGTTTAATTGGTTGATTTATTATTTTAACCTTAGTCCCCACTGGTGCATTGTGAAAGATTGTTTCAATATCTTCATTTCTAAGTCTGATACAACCATGCGATACCATCATTCCAATACCATGTTTTTTATTAGTTCCATGAAGTAAATAACCTCCATCAACATTTAATTTTAATACATAATTTCCTAAAGGATTATCAGGGCCAGGTTTAACTTCCCTGGGTAATATCTCCCCTCTTTCTTCATGCTCTAAAATAATTGATTTTGGCGGATACCAAGATGGGCTTTCAACTTTAGTTTTTATGAATGTTTCTCCCAAAGGAGTTTTCCAATCCAACCTTCCAATACCAACAGGATAAGTTAGTACTTTCGTATTTTCATACAAATCAGACCCTCTAATGTAAAAGTATAATCTTAGCTCTGCAAGATTTAGTATTATTCCGTTGTAACTTTCTTGCGGAAGAATATACATAGAAGGTATTAAGTATTTAGAATTAGCTTTTGGGCTCCAATGATGTGAATTTGGATTAGCTATAAGTAAATCTTGGAAACCAGTTTTGTAGCGAATTGCTAAATCTGCAACAGTCTCATCTCTAGAAACTTTTATACTTTTTAAATCACCAACAACAGTTGAGTTATTTTCAATATCAAAAATTTCTAAAGAAAAGGCAAATTTACTACTAAATACTAGAAATGTAATAAGTAGGATACTAATTAGCTTTTGAAAGCTTTTTGAATAGTATGCAAATTGAAAATAAAATAGTTTCATTATTTTGAATAATATCTATATTCTTTTTTATGTTTATTAATTTATCATAAATGAAATTTAATTTCTTCGAATTATAATCTTTTATAGCATTATTATTATTTTCATAGAACTTGGTATTATTATCTAATATTTTTGCTTTTTGAAAATTTATAATAATAAATAGCAAAATATTAATTATATGCTCAATTTTGTATACAGAAAATTTTTTTGAGAAATTTATGATATTTTCAGAAGATGTTATGACATCTTCCATGTCATAGAAAAAGTCGTTTATTAATGAAAACTTATCTTCGTAAAATTTAGAGCTAACATTTTTATTGTTGAGATTCGATAAAACATAGTAATTATCTATATCGATCTCGTCTAGATAGTTAAAGTAACTATTAATATCATCGTTTGAAGGATTATTACATTTTAATACTGTAGACCTACTTCTTATAGTTGGAATTATTGATGATATTTTTGCGGTTGTGATAATAAATTTAGTACCTAATGGCGGTTCTTCAATTATTTTTAATAATGAGTTGGATGAATTTACATTTAATTTTTCGGCATCTTGTATAAATACTATTCTTTTATCTGATTTTAAATATATTTTTTCTAGAAGTTCTCTTATTTGATCTACTTTTATAATCTTTGATCCGTCTTCAGATTTTATAATTTTATAATTTACATTATTTTCAATATCATAATCAGAACTACTTCCGAGATAATATTTTGATATTTCTTTGGCTAGATCTTTTTTTCCTATAGATTTGTTACCAGTTATAATTAGGCAATTAGGTAGTTTATTATCATCTATAAGATTTTTTGCGTAATCAAAATTCTCTACTAACCATTTATGCTTCATAGATTTTTATTACCCAGCAATATTTTCTTCTTGAGTTTCTTGATCTCTATTAAGATTTTTAAAGTATCCTAAGATTTCACTAGGTCCATACTTTAAATAATCGTCAAGACTATTTCCTTCAAATTCACAAAAAGAGGTTTCAGTTTCATATATTTTCAATTTTTTTAAGTTAGGTAGATATTCTATTAATATTTCCCAAATAACAATTGATAAAAATTCTGTACTTGATCTCCATGAAAGTTCAGGGCATGTTAGGTTTAAAGTTTTATGATCAAATTTATCTATAACAAGATTCTTTGTTATATTTTTTATTAGAGAATAATCTATTACGAATCCTGTCATAGGATCGACTCTATCTTTAATAGTAATCTCAATGTCGTATCTTCCGCCATGCAAATTCTTACATTTGCCATCATGATCTGTAATGAAGTGTGCTGAATCAAAAACTAGTTTTTTAGTGATACTAGCTTTTGGTGTTTTTAAATATAGTTTATCAAAAAGACATGGGATACTTTTTAAAAATTCTTCTAAACTGATTTTTAATTTATCACAATCATTTTTTGTTTTTAATCTAACTATATAGTTTCCTTTAGTTATATTTAATTTTACAATGTCTATTCCGTTTAAATTTAACAAATTATCTTTTATTATTTTAAAAACATTGTCATCTATATCTTTAAAGTAAACATATCCTTTTGATATATAGCCTTTATTCATTAATACGATAGATAAATATAAGTAAAAATTTTTTATTTCGTAATTCTGAATATCTAATATATTTATATTTTTTTTATTAGAGGCAATATAGTTACTTGTAATTATTTTATGTGACTCATCTTTATATTCATTATTTTCTTGAAATAAAAAACCTAAGTCATTAAGCTTGCTTTCAACCCAATATAAAAAATCTAGTTTTCTGACTTCTTCATATATTCTAACCTCATTATCAATAATATTTAGGAGGTTTAGGTCATGATACGCTTTTAATATAATTATTTGATCTTCACTAAGCTGTTTTTTTGCTAGGTGCTGAACATCTAATTTTTTTTCTTTTATGCTGTCTGTGGATATTAGTGATTCTATAGGTAAAGCGTGTTTAAAAGAATATTCTTGAGTTGTTAGTCCTTTTTTATAAATTTTCTTATCTTTTGATGACATTTATATAATTCGAAAGGTACCAGTTTATTAATATAAAACCTTATAAATTTGCACCAACCAAAAATTGGCTGGCGCAAATATTACAAGATAATACTAGAATCCTTGGAAAGGATGATCTGTACTGTCTTTTTTAGCTAACATTTCATCTACTGAAGGGAAGCCATTAACTGCTGCTTCAATAGCACCTTTTGTAGCTTTATAGTTATTTTCGTAAATAGCTTCATCACTATTTGCTTCCCAATGGATAAATACTCCAACACAGATATATAAGTCATCTGCTTCACCTTTAGGAATAACTCCAGCTTCAACGCTGTCAGCTACAGCCATAGCTACAGCTTTTTGTGCTGGGCCAAACATTTGCACAGCTTGTTTAGCACCTTTAATTGTAACTTTGTTGAACATCATTGTGTTTGGTTTACAAACTAAGTTTGGACCAACTACTGCTAATAATGATGTGAAACCATCTTTGTTGTTACAAAGACCGTTACAAAATGCTGTTTCAACTGCTGAGCCGCGTGGACCGATTAACAAATCGATGTGAGCAATCTCTGCCATTGTTCCTGTTGGGTCATTGTCGTTAACTAACGATTCCCCTACTAAAACTTTATTTATTGCCATGATATAACTCCTATTATTATAATAATTTAACTAACAAAATAGCCGCCGCCATTAATTTCTGCGAAAAGCTAAGTTTTGTATTATAAACCCAAGCGGTTAATAAAGATACTTGCCACTACAACATCTGCTGTCGTTCCTGGATTTAACCCTTGTATCTTAAGCTCTGAATCCAGTAATAACAACTTATTATTTATAATATTTGGGTTTTTTAGCTCACAATACTCGTCTGACAGCGCTTTAAACTTGCCAGAGACTTCTATTGCGGTATCTAGCCCATATTTTCTTGCAATCAAAGAGTCGGGATTAGAACTTATTAACTTTAAAAATGTAGCTGTAGTAGCGCATTCTGCATTTCCCATTAATTTAAAGTAATTTCTCCAATTTAATGATATAGTATTGATTATATTATTAAAATAATTAGTATACTCATTGGCTATGTAATCATATGAGCTTGCAAAATTCATTGCTTCTGAAAGTGTAAAATCTGATGATTTCTTCGCATTTAAATCAAATTTATCTTTTAGGCCCATTCCGCCAGCATTTGCTAAATTTATAGCTTTATAGATAGTCTTGGTTTGTTTTAAATCAATCCTATCAATTACCTTTTTTAGATTATTTTGTTGCAATTTATGTTCATTGTCGAGATATATTGCTTCAACTATTGGGGAGCATAATAGAATGATTCCTAGGTTAGTATTGCATCCAACCACATCTATTGAAGCTTTAACAGACTCAAGGATTTTTTCCCCAATATCTATATTTTGCTCGCAAATAATGTCGGAACAAGCCATAGAACTTTGCAAAAAGTCTTTATGTGTCATCCCATATGCTGGGTGATCTAAGAACACATTTCCAGGTTTGATTGAGAATACATCTAGCTTACATGCGTATTCAAATGCCATTTTTACTTGATTTTCAGTAAGCAAAGACATTTATTAACCAGATATCCTCAAAAAATCACTAATCATCTCTTCAGCAATATTTTTATCATCATATACGGATTGTAGCCCTTTCCAAGCAGGAATGCTGTTCACTTCAGTAACTGAATAACCATCTTTATGTAACATAATATCTACGCCTGAATAATTCATCCCTAAAGCCAATGATGAATCAATAGCTAGTTTTTTCATTTCATCGTTTGGGTTAAATAATTTGCAATTAGCTCCATGAGCAACATTGTTGATCCATGTCTTACCTTCTCTTGTCATAGCAGCAATAACTTTATTATTTATTACAAATAATCTCCAGTCTACAAATTTATTATCAGGATGTTCTAAAAACTCCTGAAGGTAATATACATTACTTAAATTCTCATAGTCAGGATGAATATTGTCATCATCTAATATCTCAAGACCTTTGCCTTGAGACCCAAATATAGGTTTACAAACACAAAGTGTTCCAGAAAATTTATTTCTTAATCTCTTTAAATCTTTAATGTTACTTGTAATAAAAGTTTTTGGAGTAGGAATTTTATGAGCATTTAAAATACAAGATGTTCTGACTTTATCAACACTTTTTTCAATACACAAAGTATTGTTATATACAGTAATATTATGTAATTCTAAAAAATGCAGAATGTCTAAATGAAAACAAACTTCTTCTAGTGTGCCACCTGGTATACCGCGAACAAAGGCGCCATCAATATCTTCCAAATAAATTTCTTTGCCTTCAAAAATAATTCTAGGATTTTTATCAACAATAATAGATGATTCGTTAATTTTAGCAGTCGTGACCAATTTGTTATTATTCTCAAATGCTTTGATTAGTTGATTGGTATGCCAACCATCATCTTCGGTAAAAATAAGATACATCTTTTACAACCCAAACGATTTCTTCATAAGATCATTATCTATTTTCCCTGATACAAATGTATTTCCAGTAGCCATATTTGAGATTATAACCTTACTTGGACTAAAAAGATTTGCGTCAATTTTAAAAAAATCGTACTCATAATCTTTGAAAATATTAGCAAAAGGCTTTCCATAGTCTTTAGATGTTGAGCTTGGCATTTTATTGCACAATTCTTCAGCTTGATCATCTGTTGTTTTAACTAGTAATTGTGTAATACCAGCAAAAATAATAGCGTCATTAGTTCTCCCCATTGCTGTCAAAAAATCTGGTGATGTGGGAGGAATAGGAGAACTTCCAAAACCTTCTATTATTTCGCTCATTGGAAATTTCAATTCATGAGCTTTGTGGAGCGCAACTTCCAAAACTCTTGAAACAACCTGAATATTTCCAGCAATGCTTGATGTTGGCGTGATTATTATAGTCAAATTCTTTGCATCAACTTTACAATCATTAGCAATTTTTTCAATAATATCATTGGGTGGATAAGAATCTACTTCCATTACTATGCATGTTTTATCGCTTTTGTCAGAATATTTTATATCATCAAACAAAGGCTCTTTAAGAGCCAAGGCACGAGCTGGGCCTGAACCTAAGGCATTGAATTTTGAATTTTCCTCTTTAGAAGATAAACTCCATCCAGCATATTGAGATCCTAAACAGGCAATTACTGGATCATTAGTATTAACATGTACAGTTAAAGGCCACTCATTGTTTTGTAATGTATTTAATATATGAACCCTACCTAAACCACCTAGACAGATTTCACTAATAACTCTACCTGACTCCATATTACCCAACGCATTAACACCTGCATCAATAATTGTGCATTGATTATGGCCCTTTTCAACATTAACTCTATAGTAATTATGATTTTCAATTAAATCCTTTACTAGCACTTGCGATTTTTTATTTACACTGATCATTTTAAATTATCTCTATATTTTTTAATTTGTTTTTTACTAATGATATATTATCCAGCAATATTTTTTTTACTTTTTTTTCATCAGAGGATTTAGCATTTATAGTACATATTGGCTCTCCAGTACCAATATAATTATTTATTTTAGGAATATTTGATACAAAATCAAATTCATTCAAATGAGTATCAACTACTGATGTGTTATTAGAAAATAAATTTTCAAAACATTTTATGCTGAGGGACTTATTTTTATCAACGGACAAATCATTATCTAAGACCGACCTAATATGTGCTTCAACAAATCCATATTTAAAAATATTATCGTACATAAAACATGTTTGAGTTATTCTTGGATTAATTTCTAAAAAATATATTTTATCTGTCAATATAAAATCTATTCCATTAATGCCAATTAAATTATAATTATTTACAAAAAAACTGATAGTTTTTGTTAAATACTCTAATTGTTTATTATTTAGTTCGACGTCAGACATTGCTCCAGAAAAACAAAAATCGGTATAAGAAGTTTTTTTGTTATATATTTTATTTATACCAATAATTTCAAATTTTTTTTTCTTGTTTGATATAAATAATATTGAATATTCTTGGCCCTGTATATATTTTTGATAATACTCATCTTCACATAACGACTCTAAATGTTTTTTATACTTTTTAACGCCAAAACCACCAGACGCATATGAATTTTTAATCAGGATATTGTTTGTTTCGTCTTTGGCGGTTAAATATATATCTGGAAAATTTATATTTTGTTTTTTTAATGCTTTCGATAATTTTTTAAAATCTTTAAGGATTGAAATAATTTTTTGATTATTACCTATTACTTTTCCATATAAGCTTAACTCATTATAATAATTTTTTTCTCGACTATATTCTGAGGAAACTACAATCAGCGTATCATCATTATCTAATTTTAAACTTTTTAGAATAGTTATTACAGAATCGTTAACAATACCATGAGGGTTAGGATTTATATATTTTTCCCCTACTATATCCTCATCGTTAAATGAGTCTATATTTATAATTCTTTTATTTAAATGCGCTAATGATTTACTTTGCTCTACTATTGAATTACCAATTAGTACAATATTATTTTGAGGAAACATACTCTCTTGCTAACTCTAAAGCGTCATGAAAATCTAAAAATACAGGCTTCTCAGCGCTAGCCATTTTCTTTAAGAGTTTACTTTGAGCTTGATATTTAACCTGTCCAATAGCAAGAGCTCCAATTCCTACTGCGCCTGAAACAGATGATGAAAGCTCCTTGCAATCTTGCATAGCATCTAAACCAGCTACTCCTGATGGCGGAACAGCATTTACATCCGCGGCAACTTTTAAATTTGTCGCTATTTTAAGTTGTTCTTCAGAAACCAGCTGAATTCCAGCTGCACCACTCGCCAAAACAACATCAATCTCTTTAATTTGAGAGTCAAATTCGTCATTTGATGCTCCAGATATAAGTGCAGATGGGTCTAAATAATTGTCCTTACAAAATTTAGCCAATTCTTCACATTTTTCTTTTTTTCTTCCCATAATAATAACTTCAGCACCTGCTGAAGCAGCCAATATTCCAGCAATACAGCCAACCGGGCCAGTTCCACCAAAAACGACTACCTTTTGACCCTGAAATTTTTTATCAAACTTAGTTTTTAACGCATCTTCGACTTTTGCAATCATGCCTGCTGCTGTTGTAAAAGCACCGCTTGGATCAGCAAAACCAGATAAAGTAAACGGCGGAACTAAAGATTTTTTGCAAATATTAAGCATTTCAATCGCTTTATGAGGATCTCTGCCACCAACAAATATTCCTGTTTTATTTATCCCTGGAGGTCTCGAGAAAATTGCATCCTGAACTAACCCTTCAACCTCATCAGTTTCTATATCAGTATAAGGTACACATTTATCCCAGCCAGCATCGTATGCCATATTTACATCAAATGGGCTTAAATTTTTTGCAGTTGTTATCATATGCATAATTAGTGGTTTACTCATAATTTATTCCTTGTGTATATTTAAATTTTTATTTTGACTACCCTTATTGCTACTAATAAATTCGATGCAAGAACCTTGATTTCTTCCTTTAATAATCTCTATCTTCAAATCTTTACATAAAAAATTTTGTCTTATATCTTTAGTGAGTTTATGCGCAGCTGTATCACTATCTGTTAAGATAAAACCAGTAGGTCCCCATGAACTTTGACCAACTCCCATAAAGCCATTTTGTTCTACATAATTCATAATATTTGCAATATCTGGATTTGAATAAACGCCTCCTTGAATCGGAGAAAAATGAGTCCCAACAATTTTTTGCAGCTTACCAATAGAAGCAGAAAAATCATTAAAGTTTTTTTCTATCAAACTAGGTAGTATAACCATGTTCACTAAACGACAAGTCTTTTCAGACAAATCTTCTGGGAATGGTTTCAAAGTTTTAAAAGCATTATATTCTTTTTGACCATGTATTCCTTTTTCTCTGCTATTTATCAAAAGGATAATTCTCCAGTTTTCAGGAAAGTTTTGTCTTACAGTAATGGGCGGAAGTTCAGCTGACTTTCCTTTCCCACCATCAATCAAAAAACCGCCATTCTTAAAAGCGCCAATACCAATACCAGATCTATTTCCTCTATCTAATACTTTACCAATATCCATTAGGCTTAAATTAAGATTAAATAGTTTAGATATAGCCACGCCAACAGTTAAAGCGAGCTGTGTGCCAGAGCCTAGTCCAGCATGTTCAGGTATTTTCTTATGAACATTTATTTTTACAGACTCATCAACTTCATATGCTTTTAGCATTAATTCAGCGTATGCGTAAGCTCTTTTATTTACCTCATTTATTTCTATATCATTTTGCATAGAATTTTTTGAAACTGTAATTGAAGTTTCAATGCTATCAATAGCTAATCCTACGCTTCCAAACTTCCTTCCCAAAGAACCATTTAAGTCCATAAAACCTAAATGCAGTCTTGCTGGAGAAGTAATTTGTATGTGTGTTTTATCTTTCATACGCGAATATTATATTATTTTTATTTGAGATGCATTCTAGCATTATAAAAAAATTTCGACCACGGAGATATTTTTTCATTATTATTTGTAGGGAATTGCTTTATATCCATTAGCCTCTCAGGATGTGGCATCATTAAAGTAACATTACCAGAGCTTGATGATACACCTGCAACACCCATGTATGAACCATTTGGATTGTATGGGTAGATTTCAGAAAATTCTTCACTATCATCTATATAACTCATGCATACTTTATTATTATCTTTTAAATTCATGTAATCCTTTTCAGTAAGATATGCTCTTCCCTCTCCATGAGAAATTACTATCGGTAGCTTTGAATCATTCATGCCAGATAAGAAAATAGAATTAGATTTCTCGATACTTACCATCACTATTCTTGACTCAAATCTTTCGCTGTTATTTTGCAAAAAACTAGGCCAATGGTGAGAGCCAGGGATTATAACTTGTAAGTTTGAGAGAGCCTGGCAACCATTACAAATTCCAAGTACAAATTTATCTAAATTATTAAAGTAGTTAGAAAAACTATCCAATAAAAGTTCGTTATGAAGGATTTTATTAGCCCAACCTTTACCAGCACCTAATACATCTCCATAAGAAAATCCTCCGCAAAATACCGCACCTTGATAATCTTCAAGATTATTCTCTTTAGCAATTAATGAATTCATAGTTACATCTACTGCCTCAAAACCATTTACACTAAAAGCATTTGCCATTTCGTAATGACCATTTATGCCCTGCTCTCTAAGAATAGCAACTTTTGGTTTGGTTTTGCTTATTGAAAATATTTTATTAATATCTGGATCTGAAAATTTCTTATCTATGTAGAGACCTTTTTTTTCAATTTTACCAATTGAATCATATTCAATTTCTGCAGTATCTGAATTATCTCTAATTCTTTGAATCTCATAACTTGTCCTATGCCATGTCTTATGAAGATTTTCTAAAGAATTATTATAAACAAGATTTTTGTCAGCATATATATTTACATCGTATGAAGTATTTATTTTGGCGATCACGTAATTTGAAACATTAATACTTTCATAAGCTGTTTGCACTTCGGCTAAAAATTTATTAGAAATCTGCATAACTACACCTAGTTCTTCGTTAAACATAAATTTATTAATATCCAAAATATCTTGATTATAATAAATATCTATACCGACATGCCCCGCAAATGAAGATTCCAAAAGTGTTGTCATTAATCCACCATCAGACTTATCGTGATAAGATAATATCTTTTCTTGGCTTATAAAATTTTGCGTTACTTCAAAAAAACTTTTGAATTTATCTACATTGCTAACTTTTGGACACTCCGAGTCATTAGTTTGCAATACTTGTGAGAGCGCAGATCCTCCAGTTCTAGAATTTCCATCAGAAAGATCAAAGAAAATAATTGAGGTATCGTGCTCGTTTATAAACATTGGTTTAACAATATTTTTTAAATTATCAACACTTCCAAAAGCGCTAATTATAAGTGTGTTTGGTGACTTAACGCTTATCTCTTTATTATCATCAGACCAAGACATTTTCATAGATAAAGAATCTTTTCCAACAGGAATAGTTACTCCAAGTTTATTACATATATTTGATGTAACTGATTCTGCTGTCTTAAAAAGGGTATATTTATCAAAATCATTATCGAAGCTCGACATCCAATTCGCAGAAAGAGCGATTTTAGTCATATCTCCTACTGGCGAAGAGCATAAATTTAATAATGCCTCACAAACTGCCATTTCTCCTGAAGATACTGGGTTATACGCTGCAATAGTTGATTTTTCTCCCATAGACATAACTTCGCCATTTTTAAATGAAAAATCATTAGAAGTCACAGCACAATCTGCAATAGGCACTTGCCAAGGACCGACAAACTGGTCTTGCACAGTTAATCCTCCAACTGATCTATCGCCAATAGTTATTAAAAATTGCTTTGAAGCCACCGCAGGAAGAGATAAAACCTTTGATAAACAATCTTCAAACTTAAATTTACTGTAATCAAAGCTATTTTCAGAAATAACACTGGAGCTTGCGCTGATTTGTTGTGCACCTTTTTCTCCAAAAAGGAGTTGCATTGGAAGATCAATAAATTTCTCTTCATTATTCCTTAATACAAACTTTTTATCATCAGTTGCATAACCTATTGCTGAGAATGGGCAATTTTCTCTTGAACAAATGTTCTCAAAAATGTCTAAATCTTCCTTTTTTATAGCCAAAACGTATCTTTCTTGAGATTCATTGCACCAAATTTCTAATGGGCTTAAACTTTTATCTGCACATGGAATTTTAGTAATATCTATTATTGCTCCTTTCGAGCAATCGTTTACTATTTCTGGGACAGCGTTTGATAATCCTCCTGCACCAACATCATGTATTGATATTATAATATTTTTCAATGAGTTAGAGCATTTATCTATAACTTCTTGACATCTTCTTTGCATTTCAGCATTTTCTCTTTGCACAGATGCAAAATCTAATTCCTCGTTACCCTTAGAAGAATGCTTTGAGGAAGCTGCACCACCTCCTAAACCAACCAGCATTGATGGTCCTCCAAGAACTATGATTAGATCGGACTCTTCTATACCCATTTTTTTATAGTTACTGCTATCTATAGTGCCTAGCCCACCTGCAATCATTATTGGCTTATGATAACCATAGTAATTATTTGGGCTTATTTCTTGCTCAAATGTTCTAAAGTAACCGGTAAGACATGGCCTTCCAAATTCATTATTATAAGAAGATGCTCCTAATGGGCCTTCAACCATTATTTCTAATGAGGACGCAATTCTTTCCGGGTAAGAAATACTTCTATTTTTTTCCCATGGCTGTATAAAATTTGGAATATTCAAATTAGACACGTTAAACCCACATAAACCTGCTTTCGTCTTAGAACCTCTTCCGGTAGCTGCTTCATCTCTAATTTCACCACCCGAACCAGTTGCTGCACCTGAAAATGGAGAAATTGCTGTAGGATGGTTATGAGTTTCTACCTTTATTATAGTATGAGTGTCTACGTCTTTATAAATGTAATCATCTGATCCATTTATTATTAATTTATTTGTTTTAAATGAATTAATTACCGCTGAATTATCAGAATATGCCTTAATAACATATTTAGACTTTTCAGGCTCAGTTGATCTAATATATTCAAATAAAGTTTTGTCTTGCTTTTTACCATCTATTAACCAGGAAGAATTAAATATTTTATGCCTGCAATGCTCAGAATTAACCTGCGCAAACATCATTAGTTCAACATCAGTTGGTTTTCTACCCAAATCACTATAATTTTTAGATAAATACTCTATCTCGTCAGATGATAAAGCTAAGCCCAAAGATGCGTTGTAATTTTTAATATAAGGAAGTATTTCACCATCAACACTTATTGGTCTTCTTGGTTCGGAGGATGAAAAATTATAATCTTGAAGATTGAAAAATATTGTTTCAGTCATTTTATCAAAAAACTCTGAATAAAATGATGGGTCCTTTATTACGTTTATATCAACATCATCATCAAAAATATATAATTTTGCTTGCTCAATACTTTTAAGCTTATTTAATCCACTAGCATAGAAAATATCTCTAGCTTTTGACCCCCAAGAAGATTCAACTCCAAGTCTAGGAGTTACAAGAAAATATTTTAAATTTAATACTTCTTCATTAACTTTACTTGATAGTAATAACTTTTTTGCAATTTTAAATTCTGAATCAGAAAAATTTGATATTAAATCTAGATAATAAATATAATTCATTGAAAATGTTGGATAAATTTCTAGTTTTTCTGAGACTCTAGAACTAATCTTTTGATTCAATTGAGTCTTAGAAATTTCATTTTCACATAATATAAGCATATTAAACGCAGGGTATTTTATAGAATTTATAGGCTTAACTATAGCATTTAATAAAAAGAATTTATATTTTTAGAGGCCTAAAAAGAATATTACTCTTCATCAGGATCAATGTAATTTTCTTCTTCGTTATCAACCAAACGAAGCTTAGCTTGATTCGTATGTTTGTCTTCAATATCTTTAAACCCAATGCTTTCATCGCTCATACCAATCGTATTAAGCTTATCAATGTGTTTACCCGGGTCATTTGATGTAATAACCCTTCTCATTGTTTTAGTAGCTTTTTCACTAGCATCAATATATTTATTTGCCCCTAAAATAACGTTTCTTGTAATTCCTGCTATATCTTTAGCTACTTTAACTATAGCGTTAATGTTGTCTGTTTGATTTTTTTTATCGTACATTTCTCTTATCATATCAAGTGTATTAAGAATATCTGACCTTGATGAAATCCAAATATTATTATTAAATAAATATTCAAGGATAGTCTGATCTTTTTTATCAAAATTGTATAATTTGCTACTGTTAAGAACCATGGTTCTCATATCTTCTATTGGTACAAACATAATAATTTTACTAAATGCATTTGGTATATAACTCTGGTAATCATCTTTAACTAGTGATGCAGCATGCTTATGTATTTTTTTTATAAAGTTTTCTTCTAATTTGTCTAAAATAGCTCTTTTTTCATCTGATTTTTTAGCATTTACCCAATCTTTAAAATCAGAAAGCGGTGTCTTTGCGTCAATAACAATGTTCATTATGCCGTCTCCCTTCAAAGGTCTTGGGACGACAAAATCAGGACGTTTTGACCTAGATTTTCCATCGGAATCGACAAATGAAAATGATTTTTGCCTAAAGTAATTATGTCCTTCTGTATAATTTGCCTGCTCAAAAACTAAATCTAAACTATACTCGCCAAAGTTACCTTGGTTTTGAGAATTACCATATAATAAACCAATTTTTTCGGAATTTTCTTTTAATTCCGTGAACGTGCTATCAAATTTTGTGTCAAATTTCTGATTGGTTTTCGCAATATCTTTATCGATATCAACGTTTTTATTTGCTAACTCTCTTATAGAAAGTTCTTGCTCAATAAGCTTTTTTTCTAAGCTAGTATTTTCTAAAAGCTTTTCTGAACTGTGTATTTTTTCTTCTAAAACAGCAATTTCAGTGATTTTATTAGAATTACTCTCATCTAACTCTTTATTAATTATTTCTAATTTTTTGAGATTTTTACTAGTAGCTAGGTATAGGTATAAAAGCACCAATATAACAACAATTAGAGATCCTACAAATATCATTAAAATACTATTATCATTCATTATCTTTAATTTGTTGTTTAAATAACAAAAAACTATATAATCGCCAGTCTATTTTAACTATATATACAATATAGTACAATAAAGTCTCGGGGGCGATCTGGATTCGACGTGGATTGCAAAACCCTAGGTGCATGTCGAGTACATAGCTATTCTCGTTAAAAATGCTATAAACTTATAGTTGCAAACGAAGACAACTACGCACTAGCAGCTTAATCCTGCTGGTCATCATTCAGAAACGTGCTTGTGCATTTCCGTTTGGTGTCGCTTAACACAAGATAGCCTTTATTCTCGCCATTAGAATAACTGCGAAACTCAATTGGATAGTGTAATTAAATGTCTGCTCGTTAACATTTGTTGCATGAAATTAGATAACGAAGCTAAACATGTAGTACCAAAGGCAGAGGATTTGCGGACGCGGGTTCAATCCCCGCCGCCTCCACCATACACCCTTCTATCGTATTGATTAGTAACTATTATTTAATTACTAAGAGGTGCGGTAGACCAAATGGTAGACCAAAATAAGTTACTTTTCTTCGCCCTCTTCTAAGGTTAATGGGCAATTGGGGTATGCAATGTCATTGCTTGGGTTAGTCATTAAAATTATCCATATTAGTTATATTTTGTTTACTTGTATCATAGTT
>ERZ802830.10-NODE-10-length-139711-cov-40.2102_pt1 | contig 139711 bp, 155 predicted proteins | sample MGYA00345654_ERZ802830 | MGnify/ENA primary metagenome ERZ802830 (study PRJEB30503, sample SAMEA104212375) | marine metagenome | biome: Westerlies Biome; feature: [SRF] surface water layer (ENVO:00010504) within the epipelagic zone...; material: water...
ATATTGGGAATCAACAAAAGGCTACTGGAGTGTAGTCAGAGATAAATGGGATAGGATATTATCTAAAAATAGACATTTTTGCTTAAAAAAGTATCACAAAAAGAATCCGTTATTTATATACCATTTTACTCAGGCCGAGGAATATAAAAATACTAAAAACATTATTTCTGCAAAGAAAATAGTTGATGAAACAATTGGTAATTTTATAAATTATAATTGTTATTAAAAAAATAGAAAGATTAATTTCCCCATAATAAAAGTAAAAAATGCTGCATTATTTTTATAATAATTTTATTATTTTCTAATATTGTATGTTTTTTCAAACTATAAATCATTGATATAATTATAAATAATATTTTAATTGATAATAATTATCATTTACTATTGCAAATAGTATTAATAATCATTATTATTTGTATCTAAATATCAACTAGGAGATTTAAAAAATGAAGAAACTAGCATTAGCAGCCTTACTAGCAATCACGCCAGTAACGTTTGCAGAGACTCTAGAGCATGTTGAAGAGGAAGTTCATCTCGCACTAGAAACTATTCAGCAATTGAAGGCTGAATTAAATGAATTAAAAGCAGCAGTAGCGATGCAAGGCGAAGTGCAAGAAGCTTCAATGGGCAGAATTGCTAAAGCAGCGAAGAAATTCGAAAAAATAACAATCGGTGGCTACGGTGAATTACATTACCAAGATATTGAAAAAGATTCTGGTTCTGATTCAAGAAGCATGGATGCACACAGATACGTATTATTCTTTGGTTACGATTTCACAGATAAAGTTAGATTTAGATCTGAGTTTGAGCTAGAGCACGGTCTTGTAAAAGATACTGCTGATGGATCTAACGGTGGTGAAGTTGAATTAGAGCAAATGTACATTGAGATGGATCATACAGATAACCTTACAAGTAGAGTAGGTGTCATGCTTATTCCTGTTGGAATCTTAAATGAAAATCACGAACCGCCAACATTCTATGGCGTTGAAAGAAACGAAGTTGAAAAATACATACTTCCTACTACATGGTGGGGTGGTGGTGCTCAATTAGTATACAAAATGAATAATGGTGTAACTCTTGAAGCTATGGTTCATGAAGGTTTAGCAGTTGACACAGATTCTGGCTACATTCGAGGCGGTCGTCAAAAATCTGCCAACGCTGTTGCGAATGACTGGGCTTATACTGTAAGAGCAACTTACACAGGATTCCCAGGTTTAAAAGCATCGGTATTCTTTAACCATCAAACAGATGCGACAGCAAGTTCAGGTGATAATCTTGAAGAATTGGACATTATGGGAGCTTCAGCAATATATGGCTTTGGTGATGGTTTTGAAGTAAGAGCATTATATGCACAAGCAGAATTTGAAGGTAAAGATGAGTCAGGTTCTTTCTTTACAAATGGTTTTGATGAGCAACAAGGTACATTCCTTGAAGTATCAAAAAGATTTGGTAATTTAGGATTTTTTGTAAACAGCTCTAATGTTTCTGGTGAAAAGAGATCAAGACAGTACAACGTAATGCAGTATGGTGTTCAATGGTGGTACCCAGGAAACAGCAATGCCTCACTTAAAGTTAACTGGTACGACAAAGAACACGATAACGACAGTGACTCTGGTAGTGATGCAGATGGTGTTCACTTAGGAGTAGGTTACGTATTCTAACAAATATAACAATATAAAAAATACACATTAGGACGTGTTTTGGCTAGTTGACAATAAAGTTTAGTTTTTTCTCCTCCACTCAGTAAGAGCTAAACTTTTAAACGAATGATTTGAAGAAATTCTCCTTGTTCTTTTCATTCTTAAGATTTTAAACTTCAGTGTCAGCTAGCCATTTTTTCTTAAAGAGTTAAAATTTTAAATAGTTATATATAGTTTTTTTTAAATAATGTTTTAAAGTAAATTATGAAAAAGTTTTTAACAACCATATTAATATTTTCTCTGTTTGTCTCTGTTCAAGCTTCAGATGATATCTTAGATCAAAAAAAATATTTAAAGTCAGCGCTTGGGGTCAGTGTTCTACCTATGCATAAATATTTAATCATCAAAGATGAAGTTGAAGATGGCATCTACGAGATTCTGAAAGATTCGTATCATACCCCTGTGATTAAATACTGGAAAGTAGGCGATAAAGTTGCTTTTATTCTTGAAGCAATTGGCAAACACGAATTTATAACAACTGGTTATTTAGTTGAGAATAATAAAATATCAGATGCTAAAGTAATTACTTATAGAGAGAACTATGGTTATGAAGTAAAATATGATTATTTTATAAACCAAATTAAAGGGAATTCATTGAAGACAAGCAACAAGTTGTCCAAAAAACTTGCAAATATTTCAGGTGCTACAATGTCTGTGAATTCTATGAGAAAACTTTCCAAACTATCATTATTTTTGTATACAAAGATTTAGTCACTCAAATATTTCGAAAATTCAGTAGAGTAGCTTTTTTCTAGCTTCCCATTTTTCACTACTGTTAACATAGAAGCTATGCCATTTGAATTTGAAAAATTAATAATTTTTTTAGGATTCATGGCTATAAGTCCTGTGGCAAGACCATCAGCAATAGCGCACTCTTTGTGAATCACTGAAACAAGAATATTTAAGTTAGACACATTCTGAAGTGTCTTAGGATTTGTAATATGGCTTATTTCTAAACCCTCAAAATTAATAGTATCTATATATGTTCCAGATGTAGCAATAGAATTATTGTTCAGCAATACCTCTTCAATATATTGTTGATTATTAGTCGGGTCGTCGATAGCGATAGCTATGGCGTCTTTATACCTACTATAAGTTTTTATTTCACCACCAACATTAATTACAAAATTAGATATATTTTTTGATAGTAAATAATTATAAACGAGATCAACCGCATACCCCTTTGCTATTCCGGATAAATCAATATTTACATGGGAAAATGGTTTTTTAACAAGATTATTACCTGATAAGACAATATCTTTGTAGGTATAATTCCTCTTTATATTTTTATTTCTATTTTTTTTATCCAAGTAAAAACCTTTGGAAATTTTTATATCACCTAGTGTTATATCAAAGTACCCATTTGTTATATCGCCAACAATTTTTGCCTTATGAATAATATTAAATAAATTAGAGGAAACAGATTTAAAAGTATTACCTTTAAATTCATTTAGAGCAGAGATCTCAGAAGTATTTTTATAGTTTGAAGCTGAATTATCAATAATATTAAAAATATATTTAATATCTGAATGAATTTCATTTGGGTTTATAATTTTATCATTTTCTATAGAGATGTAATAAATTGCTCCAAAAGCATTACCTCTTAATTCATAGTATTTATTAGCGCTGCATGCCATTAGGTGAGAAAAACAAAAAATTAAAAGAAATATTTTAAGCTTGTAGTAAGTCATATTTTTAAAATAATGTTATTGAATTAATTATAGCAAAATAGCCAAGAAGTATCTTTTTTATATAATACAAATTATAATTATATCTATGATAATAAAAATACATAGATTTCTTGGCATAACGCTGGTCTTATTTGTAATAGTTTTATCTATCACTGGCACATTACTTCAACATGCCGATGATTTTAATATAAGGCAGAAATATGCATCTAGCTCAATTGCTAAAAGTTTTTATAACATTCAACCATGTGAAATTAAATCATTTCAATTAGAAAATAAATGGCTATCAATATGCAATAGTAATTTATATTTTGAGACTAAGAAAATTGCAGATAATATTAACTTAGTAACAGCAGCTTATGTAAAGAATGGGAAATATCATATTCAATATGATAATCATGAAGTAGTCGTGAATAAAGATTCAGAGATATTAGGAATCAAGCATGTTGATGCCAACACAATAGATTCAAAAAATAAGGTAACCTTAAGTACAAAAAATATTCCAGAAAAACATAAAAACATTATTGAAAATAAAAGCATTGGTAAAACAATAACTTATGAAAGGATCATTGTTGATATTCACTCTGGTAGATTGTTTGGAGCAGTTGGCGTTACATTAGTTGATCTAGTAACCATAGGTATAATAATATTATCATTAACTGGAACCATAACGTGGTTTCGCCATAGAAAAGTATTCTAAACTATGTGGCACTATAAATTACTATTATATTAGGATAAAATATTTACTGTGAAAGAAGAAAATAATATATCAGATGTAGAATTATCACTGATCTCAGCTATATCTAGTTTAGACAATAAACTTGAAGAGCTAGACCATAATATATCCTTATTAGCTAAGAGTAGTAAAGATGCCTCATCAGTTTTTGATGAAAAAGAAATGAGTAATAAGATCAAAGATCTTGAAAACAAGATTTCAGATTTAAGTGTCAAAGTAAATAATGAGAATAAAGGTAAAACAAATCAAAAATATTTAAATACAACGCCTTCTAATAAAGGAAGGTCCTTAAATCAGAAAAAAGGTTATGCTATAGCAGAAAATCTTAGATTGAAAAGAATTGATGCTATTGAAAAATCGTTAAATGATTTAATTAATAGGTTTGATATTTATAATGCTTCAAACTTAGATAACACTATGACCGCGCCAAGTGATCAAATAGTGAATACAAATCAATCACATTCTTCTACTGAAGAATTTTACATGAGATCAAAAGGAATTTTTTTCGGGTTCCTTTTTTCTATAATTCTTGTATTTTTATTAATAATTGTGTCAACGGGTACTAATATTTTTAGTTAGAAATTAGGAAAATATTTGTGAACTTTATTCTAAATTTTTTATTATTTTTTATAGGATTATTTGTAAAAATGTTCTCTTATACTTTATTGACACTTTTATTTATATTTTTTGGTTTAATATTTTTAGTTTATATATATTTCGGAAATGATATTACTTTCATTATAGAGAAATTTCATGAAACAATTCCTCAAGCTATAGCTATCTAGTTATTCTAAATCAAGAAAGCTTTTTAATTGTTCAGAGCGACTTGGGTGCCTCAATTTTCTCAAAGCTTTGGCTTCTATTTGCCTAATTCGTTCTCTTGTTACATCAAATTGTTTACCTACTTCCTCTAAAGTATGGTCAGTATTCATGTCAATTCCAAATCTCATTCTCAGAACTTTGGCTTCACGAGGAGTTAATGAACCAAGAATACTTCTCGTTGCTTCACCAAGGCTTTCATTAGCAGCTGATTCCATAGGCGTTAGAATATTTCCATCTTCTATAAAATCTCCTAAATGAGAATCTTCATCATCACCAATTGGTGTTTCCATAGATATTGGCTCTTTAGCTATTTTAAGAACCTTGCGAATTTTGTCTTCTGGCATTGCCATTTTTATAGCAAGTTCTTCTGGAGAAGGCTCTTTTCCATTCTCTTGCGTCATCTGTCTAGAAATTCTATTAAGTTTATTTATAGTTTCTATCATATGCACAGGTATTCTGATAGTTCTAGCTTGGTCAGCTATAGATCTTGTTATTGCTTGTCTTATCCACCAGGTAGCGTACGTTGAAAATTTATATCCTCTTCTGTACTCAAATTTATCTACTGCCTTCATTAAACCTATATTACCTTCTTGTATTAAGTCTAAAAATTGTAAACCTCTATTCGTATATTTTTTAGCGATAGATATAACTAGTCGTAAATTAGCTTCAATCATTTCTTTTTTAGCACGTTTTGATTTTGCTTCACCAATAGACATCTTTCTATTTATTTCTTTAATTTCAATAACTGTTAAATTTGTTAGATCTTCTATCCTTTTAAGTTTTTTCTGAAACTTTTGTATTTCATCTTTGCTTTTTTTCAGTTTTGCAGAGTACTTTGGTTTTCCTTTAAGTCTATTTTGTACCCACGATAAGTTTGTGCTGTGTTCAGTAAAACTTTTTATAAATTCCCTTCTTGGCATTCCTGCTGAAGTAGCTAACTTTGCTATTTGCTTTTCATAATCTCTAATTTTTGATACAACCAATTTTAAATCATGTTTTAATTCTGTAAGTAATACTGGGACTATTCTAAATCTCATAAAATAATCAGCTGTTTTTTCTCTAGCTTTCAAAAGTTTTTTAGGGTCATTTTTTACAGCTGGTTGATTTGTCTTTTTATATAGTTTAATTAAAGAATCAAAGTGTAATTTTGCTTCCTCAGGATCAATACCAGTATCAACTTCTACCTCTTCCTCTTCCTCTTCCTCATCATCATTAGGGTCTTTGATTGTGTGGCTAGCTATCACTTCGTTGTCAGCATCAGGGTCAATAAATCCATTTAATAGATCGCTTAATTTTAATCTTTCAATTTCTTCATCATCATCATCGTCAGCATCAGGCTGGTCAATGACTAGAGCGTATGATGTTAAAAGTTTTTCTATCGTATTTGGGTAAAATGCAAGCGCGTGCGTTACTTGATTTAATCCCTCTTCAATTCTTTTGGCTATACTGATCTCACCTTCTCTTGTTAGAAGATTTACAGTCCCCATTTCACGCATATACATACGAACTGGATCCGTGGTTCTTCCAAATTCCTGATCTACTGTAACAAGTGCCTGAGCCGCTTCTTCAGCCGCATCATCATCTGTTGATTGATTATCATCGCTTAAACTCAAAGAATCCTCATCAGGTGGTTGCTCTTGAACAATAATGCCCATTTCTGTAATCATATTGATAATATCTTCAATTTGATCAGAGTCCACGATTCCTTCAGGCAAATGATCATTCACTTCAGCATACGTAAGGTATCCTTGCTCTTTTCCTTTGGAAATAAGCTCCTTAATTTTTGTTTGTTGATCTTGATTAATTGCCATTTATACAGATTCGAATGTAATAAACATATTTTTAGGGAAAAGGATTATACCATATAAAGTAAGATATATTTTAATAATTCTTTGCTTCCTCCTCAATTTCTCTTATTTCTTGCTGGGCAGTTGAAAACTCTTTTAAATTTGAAGGGTCAATATCCTTTAATTTAGATTTTAAGAAGTTTTTGATTGTTAGGCAAAGACATGCATTTAATTCTTTATCAGGATAATCATAATCAGTAATAGGCATTCTGCTAATTTTCTCCAAAGAAAGATAAGCTTGCTTATCATCTCTAAAATTTTCAAGTATTCCCCCTAATTTCATATTTTTATTTCTTTTTATTAAATCAAGAATAGATTTAAGCAAAACAATTCCCTGATTATCTTTAATACGAAAATCATTTATTAAGTCTTCATTTATCTTGATATTCGGATTATGTAATAAAATTAGTATAGCTTTTTGCAGAGGTGAAGTTGTTTTATATTGCTTATTATTAACAATAGTTTTTTGTTTATGATTTTCAGCGATATATTTAACTCCAACTTTTTCTTTTAAAAATTCATAAATAATATCTTTGAGAATTTTTGCATTTAATTTATTTAAAAGTGCATCTGCTTTTTGTAAATATTGTGTTTTTCCAGCAGCTGTATTTAAGTCTGTTTCCTTAGAAAATTTTATATAAATGAATTCTTCAATACTGATCTTTTTGTTAACACATTCATTCCATAATTTAATACCACCTTTCTCAATAATATTATCTGGATCATGATTTTCCGGAAGAAAAACAAAACTTATTGCGTCGCCATCTTTAATAACTGGCATAATATTTTCTACACCTTGCCACGCAGCTTTCTCTCCAGCTTTATCTCCATCAAAGCAACAAATAATTTCCCTAGTATATTTAAAGCACTGTATAAGGTTTTCTTGCGTTACTGCTGTTCCTAGAGTTGCAACTGAATTTTTAATGCCTGCTTGGTATAACTTAATAACATCCATATATCCTTCAACAATATATAAAAATTCTTTAGAGTCTTTGTCTTGTTTTGCTAAATGCAGGTTATATAAAACTCTTTTTTTGCTAAATAAAGAGGTCTCGGGAGAATTCATATACTTTGCCATAGGTTTTTCTTTATCTTCTTTTAATATTCTTCCCCCAAATGCTATTATATTTCCAGATTGATCATGTATTGGAAACATGATTCTATCTCTAAATTTATCGTAAGAATTTTTATCTTTTTTTACAATTAACCCTGCATCTAACAAGTTAGATTCTGTGTAAGCGTCACTCAAAGATTTATTTATAACTTGAAAATCGTCTTCCGCATAGCCAATTTGAAATTTTTTTGCAGTTTCCCCTGAGATCTTTCTTTCTTTAAGGTAGGAAATTGCATTTTCGGAATTTTTTAACTGATTTTCAAAAATTTTCTTTGCATCGTTTAACGAATCTTTTAGAATTTTTCTAGCTTCATATATTTTACTGGTCTCTTTATCCCTAGGAATCTCAATTCCTAGAGTATTGGCAATAGATTCTATGGCCTCTGGGTAAGTTTTGTTAGTATGGTCCATGACAAACCCAATAGCATTTCCATGGGCTCCGCAGCCAAAGCAGTGGAAAAATTGTTTGTTTTCACTAACACTAAAAGAAGAAGTCTTTTCACTATGGAATGGGCATCTAGCCCAATAGTCGTTTCCTTTTTTTTCTAACTTTATATAATTACCGATTATGTCTACAATATTTGCTTTATCTATTAAGCTGTCTATAAAATCCTTCGGTATACTTTTAGCCATTTTATGCAGCTACACTATCTTTATTAAATATCTCTTCAATTTTAATAGCTTTAGGTTTTACTATTAAAAATTTTTCAATATAATCATCAAAATTTTCTAGTATATTTCTTGCCCATTCGCTATTTGTTTTGTCTAAGAAATCCATAATTGAATTCTTCAAAAAAGTTTCTTGATAAGGGTTTTTGTTTCTATTAATTTTTAGCGTTTCAACTAACTCAGGATTATATCTATCTTTAAATGTTCCATCTTCGTCTAAAACTATTGCGAATCCTCCAGACATACCTGCTCCAAAGTTAACTCCAGTTTTACCAAGAACTATAACAATCCCATTCGTCATGTATTCGCACCCATGATCCCCAACACCTTCAACAATAGCTGTGGCTCCAGAATTTCGAACAGCGAATCTTTCTCCAGCAATACCCGCAGCATAAAGTTTTCCACCGGTAGCTCCATACATACATGTATTACCAATAATAACTGATTCATTAGATTTATAACTAACATCTTTTGGAGGATATATAACTATTTCTCCAGCAGCCATACCTTTACCTACGTAATCATTTGCATCGCCTTCTAAAGTTAGGTTTAATCCTCCTGCATTCCATACCCCAAAACTTTGACCAGCTGTCCCCTTGAAAGCAATATTTATAGGGTTTTCAGCCATACGATAATTCCCATGTATTTTTGCTATGGAACCTGAGATACTTGCTCCAACAGATCTGTCAGTATTTTTTATATTATAGCTAAAACTACCGCCTAATTTTTTTTGGATCACATCTTTTGTATCTTTATCAATTTTTCTAGATAGGTCAGCTTTATCCCAAGGTGTATTATTTTCAACTTCACATATATGAGAAATATCTTTATCAACATTAGCATCTGAAATAATTGGATCTACAATTAAATTTTTTAATTTACCATTTTCAAATTTTTTAACTTCGAGATTACTAGTCTGCCCAATAATATCAGATAATTTCTTGTACCCTAAACTTGCTAAAATTCCTCGAGTTTCTTCTGCAATAAATTTAAAATAATTCATAACCATTTCGTCTTTGCCTATAAAATGATATTTTCTTAGTACTTGGTTTTGTGTTGCAACCCCAGTTGCACAATTATTTAAGTGACAAATTCTTAAATATTTGCAACCCATTGCTATCATTGGGCCAGTACCAAAACCAAAACTTTCTGCACCAAGGATGGCTGCTTTAACTACATCTACCCCAGTCTTTAAACCACCATCTGCTTGCAACCTTACATTCTTTCTTAGATTATTAGCTCTTAATGTTTGATGTGTTTCTGATAATCCCATTTCCCAAGGTCCCCCAGCATATTTTATGCTTGATAAAGGACTTGCTGCAGTACCGCCGTCATATCCAGATATTGTTATGAAATCTGCGTAAGCCTTGGCAACTCCAGCCGCTATTGTTCCAACTCCAGCCTCAGCTACTAATTTAACTGATACAAACGCAGTAGGGTTTACTTGTTTCAAATCAAAAATTAGTTGCGCTAAATCTTCTATAGAATAAATATCATGATGAGGTGGCGGTGATATTAATGTTATTCCAGGATTAGCATATCTTAAAGTTGCTATTAGTTTGTCAACTTTATCACCAGGAAGCTGTCCACCTTCTCCAGGCTTTGCTCCTTGAGCAATTTTAATTTGAATAACTTCTGCATTCACTAAATAGTGTGGAGTCACACCAAACCTGCCTGAGGCAACCTGCTTAATTTTTGAATTTTTATCAGTGTTAAACCTTTTTTGATCTTCACCACCTTCACCAGAATTTGATCTTCCACCCATTTTGTTCATAGCTTGAGCTAAAGTTTCATGAGCATCAGGTGATAACGCGCCTAATGACATTCCAGCAGAATCAAATCTTAAGAGAATATTTTCTATAGGCTCAACATCTTGCAAGGGTATAGGTTTTCTAGAGCTTTTAAAATCCAACATATCTCTTAAAACCATTTTTTCTCTAGAGTGAACTATATCGCTATATTTTCTATAATCTTCATATTTGCCGCTTTTTACAGCATCTTGTAAAGTCTTAACAACATCTGGGTTATAAGCATGGAACTCTTCTCCATGAACATATTTTAATAAGCCACCTTGTTTAATATTTTTTCTTTGGCTCCAAGTATTTTTTGCTAACTGCATTTGATCACTCTCTAGGTCACGAAATGTTGTCCCAGAAAGTCTATTTGTTGTATCGCAGAAGCATAAGTCCACGATTTCTTGATTTAATCCAACGCATTCAAACAACTGAGATCCTCTATAACTAGCAATAGTTGAAATCCCCATCTTAGAGAGTATTTTATAAAGACCTTTATTTATTCCTTGTCTATAATTTCTAGTTGCTTGGAAAAATTCTGCGTTATCATCTGATTTTTCGATTATCATACTATTTAAGGATTGATAAGCTAGATAAGGATAAATAGCTGTCGCTCCATAGCCAATTAATGCAGCGCAGTGATGAGAATCTCTAGCTGTAGCAGTTTCCACTATGATATTTGCTTTTGTTCTTAAGCCACTTTTAATTAATGCATGATGAACTGCGCCAGTTCCTAGTAAAGCGTGAATAGGAAGTTTTCCTTTCTTAATTTCTTTATCACTTAAAATTATAAATACTTTATTGCTCTTCACAGCTTCGATTGCTTTACGAGTCAGGTTGCTAATAGCATCCTCAAGTTTTATATCAGCATCATAGTTTAGATCTAGTACTTTATAAGTAAATTTTTTGTTCTTAAGTTCTTGAAGTTGTCTAAACTTCCTGTAAGACAAAATTGGAGATTCTATTGTTAATCTATGAGCGTGCTTTGAGCCTTCTTCAAATATATTTAAATCTGGACCAAGGTAGGTTTCTAATGACATCACATTACTTTCTCTGATTGGATCAATAGGAGGGTTGGTTACTTGAGCAAACTGCTGTCTAAAATAATCGTACAAAGATCTTATCTCGTTTGATAGAACAGGGAATGGCGTATCGTCTCCCATAGAACCTATTGCTTCTTGGCTTAGATTTGAAAGAGGTTTGAGAATTTGATCTTTTTCTTCATAAGAAACATTAAACATTTTTTCATATTGTTTAACTCTAGTTTCATTAAAAAATTCTAGTTCTGGAAATTTATCTGGGATTATTTTGCGCATGGATTCAGCACCAGTATCCATCCATTCCTTATAAGGGCATCTTTTTTTAAGCATATTATCGATATCATGAGAGTATAAAACGTTGCCTTCTTGTGTATCCACGGCAATAATTTGGCCTGGACCTAGTTTACCTTTTTCAATAACATCCTTATCATCATATTCGTAAACTCCTATCTCAGAAGCTACTGTAATATGTCTATCTTTAGTAATTATATATCGTGCTGGTCTTAAACCATTCCTATCAGTCACACATGCTGCATATCTCCCATCTGTTAAAACTATACCAGCTGGTCCATCCCAAGACTCCATATGTTTAGCGTTATATTCATAGAATGCTCTTAAATCAGAATCAGTGTCTGGTATACTTTTCCATGCTGGAGGAATAAGTAGTTTAATAGCTTTAAATAAGTTTATTCCGCCAACAACTAAAACTTCTAGCATATTGTCTAGGCTTTTTGAATCTGAACCATTCATTGAAACTAGTGGTTTTAATTTTGCAAGCTCAGGAATTTTAGATGTTTTGAATATACTTGATCTAGCTTGAGACCAATTTCTATTTGCTCTTATAGTATTTATTTCCCCATTATGTGCTAGCATCCGAAATGGTTGAGCTAGGCTCCATTGTGGCGTTGTATTTGTAGAAAATCTTTGGTGAAAAACACATAGTGAAGTTTCAAGTTTTTTGTTAGATAAATCTAAATAAAACATTGCGAGATGTTTTGGCATTATCATACCCTTATACAAAATTACTTTTGAAGATAGGCTGGTAATGTAAAATACGTCGTCTTCTGTTTTAGAAATTAATATTTCTATTTTTCTTCTAATGATAAGAAGTTTGGACTCAACGTCACTATCGCTTACTTTTTCTGTTGGATTTATAAAAGCTTGGGTAATATAAGGAAGTGTTTTTAGTGCGTCCTCTCCACAAATATTTTTGTTTGTTGGCACTTCTCTCCATCCAGCTAAAATAAAGTCATGCTCTCTTACAACATCTTCAACAATTTTCATTGAAGATTTTCTTTTCTTTTCGTCGGTATTTAAAAAGAACATACCAATAGCAAAATTCTTTGCCACATTAATATCTTGTTCATTTGCTATTGACCTAAAATAAAATTCTGGGATTTTAAATAAAATTCCACACCCGTCACCAGAAGTTCCATCAGCCCCAACAGCTCCCCTGTGAGCTAGTCTTTCAAGGGCGGTAATAGCAGTATCAATCAGCCAATGACTAGGTTTATCATCAATATTCGTAATTAGACCAAAACCACAGCTGTCTTTTTCAAACTTCTTATCGTATAAACCGGTAATTTCTTTATTTTTGTCTTTCATACTCAATAAGTCCAATAATATTAACTTCTAGAGTTTGATGATATCTCACCAAACTCTAGATATAAGTTTGGTGCGTTCCTTCAGCTTTTAGCTTACTTCCGTCCTCAGTTCAAGGATGAACGTATGATTACATTATAGGACTAGGAATCTATTCATTCAATAAATATCGAATATTTATGCATTGGAAATAACTTATATTGCTTAAAATAGCTTTTTATACTCTTGTTGAGCAAATCTATCAGTCATTCCTGCAATATAGTCACAAATTACTCTTTCTTTAAAACCAGAATTAATTTTATCTAAATTATATTGATAGAAGTCATTTGAAAGTAATTTAATATCACTAGTATAGGCAGCAAAAAGATTTTTGATAATAAGATCGGCTTGGTTAGTCATCTTCACAACGTCAGGATGTTGATATAGATTTGCATAAAGAAATCTTTTTAATTCCATACTAAGTTTTTTTATATCATCAGAAAAACTAACGATCAGAGCATTGAAATTTTTTACATCACTAACGCATGAGATAGATTCATTTTTAATATTTTTTTTTGTATTATTTATTAAATCTGTTACCAATAAATTTATGATTAGTCTAACTGTTTCATTTACAATTTTTGATCCAGATAGTTTTGGGTATTTTTTTAGAATTATTTTCATTTGATCAGAAAAAATAGATAGATTTTCTAACTGTTCGATAGAGATTTTTTTAGCTCTTATTCCGTCTTGGATATCATGGTTATTATATGCTATTTCATCGCAGACATTTGTTAACTGCGCCTCAAGAGAAGATTGTTTTTTATTAATAAATCTTTCTGCAACTGCCCCTAATTTTTTTGCACGAGTTATGCTGCATTTTTTTAGCAAACCCTCTCTGGTTTCAAAACATAAATTAAGGCCAGAGAAACTAGCATATCTATTTTCTAATTTATCAATAATCCTCAAAGATTGTATATTATGTTCAAAACCTCCAAAGTCTTTCATACATAAATTAAGTACATCTTGTCCAGCATGACCAAATGGGGTGTGTCCTAAATCATGCGCTAGCGATATTGCCTCTGTTAAATCTTCATTAAGCTTTAAGGCTCTAGCAGATGCCCTAGCAATTTGAGCAACTTCTATAGTGTGAGTCAATCTAGTTCTATACATATCTCCTTCATGGTTAACGAATACTTGAGTTTTGTATTCTAACCTTCTAAAAGCAGTTGAATGTATGATTCTTTCTCTATCTCTTTGAAACTCTGTTCGCAGCCTAGCTGGTTCTTCATGGAATAATCTGCCTAAGGTTTGAGAGGATTTGAGTGCATAGGGCGCAAGGTTTTGTTCAAAGTCATTTGACATGATCTTTCAGTGCTTTAATTACAATATTTTTAGTAATTTTATTTGTTATATATGCTTGGCCTATATTTTTAGGTAGCACATACACCATTTCATTATTTTTAACTTTTTTATCTAGTAACATTATTTTGAATAATTTTTCTATATTTATATTTTTCGGAAGTTTTGTTGGAAGGTTGAAATCTTTTAGCAAACTTTTTATTTTATTATAATCAGCAATATTCATTGTGTTATTTTGAATAGCAACAGACGCAGCAATAAGAAAACCGCAGGCTATAGCTTCTCCATGAAGCCATTTCCCGTAACCTAGGTAGTTTTCAATAGCATGTCCAAATGTATGCCCTAGATTTAATAAGGCTCTAATATTTTTTTCTTTTTCATCAAGAGAAACTATATTTGCTTTAATTTCACATGATTTCTTAACAATTTTAATTATGCTTTCTGAGTCCTGTTTATTTATTTTTTCTTTATTCTTGGAGATCCAATCAAAGAAAACTTTATCTTTTATTATGCCGTACTTAATAACTTCTGCCATTCCGGCATTAAATTGTCTTTTTGGTAATGACTTTAGAATTTCAGTATCAATAATAACAGCAATAGGCTGATGAAAAGCTCCAATCATATTTTTCCCAAGCGGATGATTAATACCTGTTTTGCCACCTACGGACGAATCAACCATAGATAATAATGTTGTCGGTATTTGAATAAAATTTATTCCTCTTTGATATGTAGCAGCAGCATACCCAGTTATGTCACCAATCACACCTCCGCCAAAAGCAACTAAGCAGCTATCTCTAGAATATTTATTTTTTAATAAATAATTGTATATCTTATTAGTACTCTCTTGATTTTTATATTTTTCACCATCACTTAGTATAATTTTATTTTTCTTAACAAGTGAATTTTTTATTTTTGTTAAATGAAGAGATTTAATTTTTCTATTAGTAACTATGGCAAAATTTCTTTCATTAATGCCACTTAATAAACTTTTATTAGATAAAATATTTTTTCCAATAAAAATTGGGTATGATCTATTATTTAATTTAACAATTATTTTTTTCATATTTTTCATAATTCTTAATAATAATTTTTGATAATTTTACTGTATCATAATTATCAGTGCTTAATTTGATATTAGAAGTATTTTTGTAATATTTTTCTCGTTCTTTAAGAATTTCTATAATTTTAATTTCAGCGTCGCCATTTTTTATCAAGGGTCTATTTTTATCTTGTTCTGTTCTATAAACTAATTCTTTTATGCTGGCAGTGAGATACACAATAAATCCCATATTTTTTATAATTAATCTGTTCTCCTCAGAAAGTATTATTCCGCCTCCAGTTCCTACAATCGTATTCTCAATATTTGAAATACTCTCAAGAATTTTATTTTCTCTTTTTCTAAAGCCGGTCTCACCCTCATGCTCGAATATTGTTGAGATATCCACACCAGTTTTATCTTCAATTAAATGGTCAGTGTCAATGAAATCAAATTTCATCATTCTGGATAGTTTTTTCCCTATGGAAGTCTTTCCTGAACCCATTGGGCCAATTAGAATTATATTGTTTTTTAGTTTAGGCAAGATAAATTTTGTTTTTATAGTATTATATAGATATTAACAAGAATTTTTATTGCCACCAACAAGTATGAGTATATTTTTTAATAAAGCTTTGAAACCACTTTACTATTTTATCGGCTTGATAATTATTTCACTTTTGGTTTTATATATAACTTTAGCTAGTAGCTTGCCTTCTGTAGAAGAAATACAGGATATGAAAATGCAAGTCCCAATGAGGGTTTACACCCAAGACAAAAAATTAATAGCTGTTTTTGGAGAAAAAAAGAGAATTCCAGCAACATTTGAAGAAATACCTGATAGCTTGAAAAATGCTTTCATTGCCGCAGAAGATAATAGATTTTATAAACATAATGGAGTTGATTATCTTGGTTTATTAAGAGCTCTAAAAAGTTTTATTTCTACAGGTAAAGTTACTCAAGGAGGAAGCACAATAACTATGCAGGTGGCAAGAAATTTTTATCTTACTAGAGAGAAAAAAATTATTCGAAAGTTAAGAGAAATTTTGCTCGCTTATAAAATGGAAAGAAACTTAAGCAAGGAAAGGATTTTCGAATTATATATGAACAAAATATATTTAGGTCATCGAGCATATGGAGTAGCAGCGGCGGCACAAGTATATTATGGGAAAAGATTATCTGAATTAAATCTACCCCAAATGGCCATGATTGCTGGTTTGCCAAAAGCACCATCAAGATATAATCCAATTGCTAATAAAAAAAGAGCGCTACAAAGAAGAGATTATGTCTTAAGAAGGATGTCAGAAAACAGCTTCATTTCTCAAAACGAGTATGTTGATGCGTACCTTGAGCCTGTGAGCGCTAGACTTAACACTGCAAATATAGAACTAAAAGCTCCGTATGTTTCTGAGATGGCAAGAGTTGAAATGGAAGACAGGTTTGGCAAAAATGCCTACACAGAGGGCTATGATGTTTTTACAACTATTAATAGTAAGTTACAAGAAGCTGCGCAAAAATCTTTAAAAAATAATATAGAAAAATATGATATTCGTCATGGTTACCGAGGCGCGGAAGCAAAGATCGGCTACAGTAAATTACTAAATTCTGATTTTGAATATGATCTTGAGCTTTCTATGATCAATATAGATAAATATTTAAAAAGTTTTTACGAAATAAATAAGAATGTTCCAGCAGTCGTATTGAATGTTGATTTAAAAAAAATAAAAGTATACACAAAAAATAATCAATTATTGGATATAGCTTTAAATGAAATAATTATAAAAAATCAATATTTTGATGTTAATTATAAAAAAAGAATTAAAGATTTTAATAAAATTTTAACTATTGGTGACGTAGTAAGAGTTAAAGAAACGAAAGGTAAATGGCGTCTTTCACAAATACCTAACGTAAATGGAGCCTTAGTTTCTATTGATTCAAATAGCGGCGCGATATCAGCTTTGTCAGGTGGTTATGATTATAGATTAAGTAAATTTAATAGAGTGACTCAAGCAAAAAGGCAGCCGGGATCAAGCTTTAAACCCTTTATATATTCTGCAGCTTTGAACAAAGGATATACTCCTGCTTCAATAATAAATGATGCGCCAAAAGTATTTAAAGAAAATACGGTAAGCGGCGCTTGGCGACCTAAAAATTACGGTGGGAAATTCTTTGGACCTACAAGATTACGTTATGGGTTAGCTAAATCTAGAAATATGATATCCATAAGGCTATTGGATAGTATTGGGATTAAATATACATTAGACTACGTTAAAAATTTTAATATTTCTTCAGAAAAGCTTCCTAAAGACTTAACACTGGCCTTAGGAAGTGGAGAAATTACCCCCATAGAATTATCTGAAGCTTATGCATATTTTTCAAATGGAGGACATGGGATTAAACCGTACCTCATCGAGCAAGTTAGAACTAGAAGTAACGAAATAATTTATGTTGAAAACCCTATTCGAGTTTGTAGTAATCCCTGCGACTACGTAAGCATGGACACCTTGCAATTTCCTTCTGCAGAATCAGTTGAAGAAATAACAGAGTTAAGAAAAAAAGCCGGGCTTCCAAGATTCGCATCCCAAACTATAGATCCTAGAAACATATATCAAATGGTTAGCATGATGAAAGATGTTGTGAAGTACGGTACAGCAAGAAGAGCTAGAGTTTTGAAAAGAACTGATATAGCAGGAAAAACAGGAACAACAAATGATCAAAAAGATGCATGGTTCAGCGGTTTTAATAGAGATATTGTCACTATAAGTTTTCTTGGTTTCGATAACCATTCGTCGCTTGGAAAAAATGAGTTCGGAAGTACAGCCGCTCTTCCAATGTGGGTAGATTATATGAAAGTAGCATTAAAAGGGATGCCTAAATCAAACATGGATGAGCCTGATGGTTTAGTAAGTGCAAAAATTGATAGCAAAAATGGCTTGTTGGCATCACCAAACTCAAAGAATTCTATCGTAGAAGTTTTTAGAAAAGAAAATATTCCAAAAACTTTCAGTAAAGATATTAAGACAAATAATAAAAATGAAAAAGAATTAGAGATAGAAAAAATATTTTAGTTTTGGTGGTATTTTTTACTATATTCTTTCACGTGATCAATTAGAACTCCAAGATTATCAGGATTAACATACTGATCAATACCATGGCCTAAATTAAAAATATGTCTATGGCCAAAACCATAACCATCTATAACTTTAGATGCCGCATCTTTTATAGATTGTTCTGTTCCATGTAATGCACAAGGGTCTAAATTTCCTTGTAAGCAAATATTTTCTCCAACTATTTTTCTGGCATCTGATATATCCACTGTCCAATCAAGTCCTATTGCATTACAACCAGCTTCAGAAATTTTATTTAACCATCCACCACCACCTCTCGTGAATAGTATTATTGGTATATTTTTTGTAACTTCGTTGTTTCTTAAATTATTAATTATTTCTTTCATAGGATTAAGAGAGAAATGAACATAATTATTTGTATTTAATAACCCTCCCCATGAGTCGAATATCATTAAAATATTTGCACCAGCTTTGGCTTGCATAATTAAATATTCAGATATCGATTTAATAAGTTTCTTGGTGAGTTCATTTAGCATCTCTGGATTATTAAAAACAATAGACCTTACCTTTCTAAATTCTTTAGTTGCTGCACCTTCAATCATATAGGTTGATAAAGTCCAAGGACTCCCTGAAAATCCAATTAAAGGTATTTCATTATTTAACTTAGTTTTCGTATGAATAATAGCTTCGGCAACATATTCCAAGCTATTGACATTATTACTTAGAGAAGAAACATCATTTAAATTATCTAATGGATTATCAAAATAAGGGCCACGATTATCTTCAAATTTTAACTCAAGACCCATAGCATCAGGGATTGTTAATATGTCTGAAAAAATAATTGCAGCATCTAAATCAAACCTTCTTATTGGTTGTACAGTTACTTCAGAAGCTAATTCTGGTGTTTTACATAAATCTAAAAAACTGCCGGCCTCGGCTCTTGTCTTTTTATATTCTGGCAAATATCTGCCGGCTTGTCGCATTATCCAGACAGGTGTTTTATCGACTGGCTCACCACTTAAAACATCCAAGATTCTTCTATTTTTTATTACGCTCATAATTTATATCTCTAGAAAGTCTAGAATATTTTCAGCGGCTTCTCTCCCCTCAAAAACTGCAGTTACAACTAAATCAGACCCTCTAGTCATATCACCACCAGCAAATATTTTATCATTAGTAGTTTGATATGAATATTCATTGTCAATTTTTAAAAGCCCATTATCTTTAGTTTTAATATCATAATTGTCAAACCATTTTGCCGGGCTAGGTTGAAAACCAAAAGCAATAATAACTTTGTCAGCTGGAATAATTTTTTCTGAATTTTTTAATATTATAGGATTTTTTCTTCCCATTGCATCGGGTGGACCTAATTTTGTCTTAACAACTTTTATACCTTCAACTTTCTTATCACCAACAATTTCTATCGGTTGGTAATTAAACATAAACTCTACACCCTCTTCTTTTGCATTCTTAACTTCTTTTTTGGAACCAGGCATATTTTCTTCATCTCTTCTATAAACACATTTGACACTTTCTGCACCTTGTCTTATTGAAGTTCTGTTGCAATCCATGGCTGTATCACCGCCGCCTAGAACAACCACTTTTTTGTCCTGCATTGATATGACATCTGTATCAATTTTTAATTCTTTGTTTATATTGGAGATCAAAAATGGTAATGCTTCATGCACTCCCTCAAGATCCTCACCTTTGAAATTTCCTTTCATGGGTTTGTATGTTCCCATACCTAAAAAAACTGCATCGTAAGAATCATATATTTCTTGAAAATCTACGTCTTTACCAACCTCGGTATTTAAAATAAATTCAACACCCATGCCTTCTAAAATTTCTTTCCTTTTTTCTACAATATTCTTATCAAGTTTAAATGGCGGAATACCAAAAGTTAATAAACCTCCAATTCTTGAATATTTATCATATATTTTCGCCTTAACCCCATTTCTAGTAAGTATGTCTGCGCATGCTAAGCCCGCAGGCCCTGCTCCAATAATGGCAACAGTTTTATCAGTCTTAACAACTTCTGACATATCTGGTTTCCAGCCAAGTCGAAAAGCTTCATCAGTAATATATTTTTCTATGGATCCAATAGTGACGGCACCAAAACCATCTTCAAGAGTACAAGCCCCCTCACATAATCTATCTTGAGGGCATATGCGCCCACAGATTTCGGGGAGTGAATTAGTTTTGTGTGACATTTCAGCGGCTTCTATAATTTTTCCATCACGAATAAGATCTAACCAAGTTGGAATATAATTATGAACTGGACATTTCCACTCACAATAGGGATTGCCACAGTTTAGGCATCTGCCAGCTTGTTCCGCAGCTTTGTCAGCAGGGAAATTAGAATATATTTCATCATAGGTATAAATTCTTACTTCGGCTTTTTCTACAGAAGGTTCTTCCCTTTTAATATCTAAAAATTGCATTGCGTTTTTCATAGTTCTACCAGTCTAACTAGAGCTTGATGATATCTCACCAAACCTTAGGTTAAAGTTTGGTGCGTTCCTTCGGCATTTCGCTTACTTCCGTCCTTAAATTATAAGGATGAACGTGTGTCTATATAATACATTGATTATAGGACTAACAGGTAAAGCATTCAATAGATACGCTAGATATGGGGTTGAATATAACTTATATGATATTTAGGATAGTTTTTCTTTGACAAGCTTACTTGCAAAACCCATGTCAGCTCGATTATTTGAACGTTTTTTTAGTTCGCCCATAACTTCCCCAATTTGACTCATTTGCTCAATAGACTTTTCTTTCATAATATCTTCAATCATTTTTTGTACTTCTTCTTGAGACATATCTTCCGGGAGATATTCTTTAAACACAGACAACTCAAACTCTTCTTGTTCTGCAAGATCAGTTCTATTTGCTTCATTGTAATGGGTTAAAGATTCTTTGCTTTTTTTAGAGAGTTTTTTGAGGATCTCAAAAATATTTTCGTCGGTAAGAGTTTTTCTGGTTTCAACTTCTTTATCTAAAATTGCTGCAAGAATTAATTTAACAGCGCCCAACCTTTTTTTGTCACCGCTCTTCATAGAAGACTTCTTATCTTCAGTGATCTTAATTTTTAAGGGTGAACTAGTTTCTTGAGGGTTCGACATTAATAAAGTTTAATTCTTCTACCAGTTGCAGTTCTATTAGTTCTTTTATGAACTCTTTTTACAGCTGCAGCTGCTTTTCTTTTTCTAACGGAAGTTGGTTTTTCGTAAAATTCCCTTTTTCTAATTTCTGTTAAAACTCCAGCTTTTTCACATGCGCGTCTAAATCTTCTGATCGCAATATCAAATGGCTCGTTTTCTTTTACTTTAATACTTGGCATAATTTACCTTTAATTATTTAGTGGTGTGATTATACAGTTGTATGAACAAAAATCAAAACAAAGTGGGTATATAGTATGCTGGTTTTAGGTATCGAGACATCTTGCGATGAAACTGGTCTTGCCCTTTATGATTCAGAAAAAGGTTTGTTAGCAGATGAGCTTTTTAGTCAAATCGAAATTCATCAGGATTATGGAGGAGTAGTACCAGAGTTAGCATCAAGAGATCATGCAGATAGAGTTTTACCTTTATTACAAAATCTTCTTAAAAGTACTGGTAAATCGCTAGATGATGTTGATTTAATAGCTTATACAGCAGGGCCTGGATTAAAAGGGTGTTTATTAGTTGGCTCAACCTTTGCAAGGTCTTTAGCTTACATAACAGATAAACCAATTATTTCAGTTAATCATGTTGAGGCTCATTTGTTAGCACCATTTATGGAATATCCAGAATTATCTTTTCCATTTTTTGGCTTATTGATTTCAGGGGGCCACACCATGATTGTTGATGCAAAAAGTATTGGTGAATATGAAATTATGGGAGAAACACTAGATGATGCTGTAGGCGAGGCATTTGATAAAAGTGCAAAATTAATGGGTTTAGATTATCCAGGAGGCCCATTAATTGAAAAGTTAGCAAAGGACGGAATTGAAGGTAGCTATAAATTTCCGAGACCAATTTTAAATAAACCTAATTGTGATTTTAGCTTTAGTGGTCTAAAAACACACATCATGCTTACATGGAAAGCAGCAGAAAAAACCGATCAAGACCGAAAAAATATTTCACTAGAATTACAAAACTCTGTTGCTGATTGTTTAGTAGGAAAATTAAAACGCGCTTATGATGAAAAGGGTTACCCTTCGATTGTTATCTCTGGTGGCGTTAGTGCCAATCAATTTATTAGGGAAAAAATAAGTAACTTTGCAAAATCAATTAATACCTCAGCTTATTATCCAACCAAAAAATTCTGTACTGATAATGGCGCAATGATTGCGTACGCAGGTTATAAAAAATATGAGGCTGGGCAAATATACGATTTGCAGGGTGAAGTGAAACCAAGATGGCCATTAGATCAATTAAATGAATATTTAAATGGTTAATCAAGATTTTACTAAACGCATAGCTATTAATTCTGAGAAAGAAACTTGGCATAAATCACCATCTGATGGCGTCGAACGTTTATATCTTGAAAGAGATGATGGTGGAGAATCAGCGGTAGCTACGACAATCGTTCGTTTTGCTCCAGGTAGTAAATTTGATGAACATCTGCATGATGGTGGTGAAGAATTCATAGTTTTAGAAGGTACTTTTTCAGATGAGTTTGGTTCTTATCCAAAAGGAACTTATGTTAGAAATCCAAAGGGGTCATCACATAATCCTTATAGTGAGTCTGGCTGTGTATTATTTGTGAAGCTGCGCCAGTTTCAAAGTGATGATCAAAAACCAGTTGTCGTTGATACCAATAAGGAACCTTGGTTACCCGGTTTAGTTGATGGGTTGTCTGTTATGCCATTACACAACTTTAATACAGAGCATGCGGCTTTAGTTAAATGGTCCCCGAACACAATATTTAATCCACATCAGCATTGGGGTGGCGAAGAGATTTTGGTCTTAGAAGGTGTATTTCATGATGAGTTTGGCGCGTACCCAAAAGGCTCATGGTTAAGGAGTCCACATTTAAGTCAGCATACCCCTTTCACCAAAGATGAAGGCGCACTTATTTTTGTTAAAACAGGGCATCTAAATTAAGAGCATGATTTTTCTTCTTCTTTTTCCATATTAGGCGCGCAACAAACTCCAGTTTCTTCACTTGGTGATTCATTGAAAAAAGCAACATCATCCATGGTGTAATATGTTTCCCACGGTAAACCATTTGGGTCTTGTAACCATGTTTTATCTGAGTAAGCGTAACAACAGTTTGTTTCGCCTTCATTAAATGTATCTAAATCTGCACTTTTTATACGATCTCTAATCTGAGTCATTTCTTCTTCATTTTCAGCTTGCAAACCCAAATGATCAATGCCGGGCTTTGAACCACGCTCGGAAATTGCTAGATTAATATTTGGATTACTAAGCTCCCATTTTGCATAGTCAGCTTTTTGTTTAGATGGGTCACAATTAAATAGTGCAGTATAGAATTGGATAGATTTTTGTAAGTTGTCTACCGAGACATGTATATGCATTTTCGCCATTTTTTTCTCCTAAAATTCTTGATTTTAATTAAATAGAATAACTTCTTTATTTTTCAAATTAATGACAAGATACCTTTAATTTTAGTATTTTTTAACTGTATTTTATTTGACTTTGTGTATCAGTTAAGGTATTTTTTGATTATGTACGTAATCAAAAATAAATCTGCAAAACATGGGGGCAAAAGGCCAGGTGCTGGACGTAAGAGTTCGTATGGTGTTCCCACTAAAGCAATCCGTGTTCCAGAACACATGATTGTAGAAGTGAGAGATTTTATAGAATCGCAAAATGCAGCTGAATATGAACTTCCGCTATTTGCTTCAAAAGTCGCTGCTGGATTTCCATCACCTGCAGATGACTTTATGGATACTAAACTTGATCTAAATACTCATTTAATTAAAACACCAAGCGCTACCTTTTTTGTTCGCGTTTCTGGTGAATCTATGATTAATGCGGGAATTCATGACGGTGATCTATTAGTAGTAGATAGGAGTCTTGAACCACAAGTAGGAAAAATTGTAATTGCTGCAATTCAGCATGAACTGACTGTTAAACGTTACGTAAAAAAAGACGGCAAAGTTTATTTAGCGCCTGAAAATGATGCCTTTGAACCTATTTTAGTAAGTGAAGAAGATGAAGTTCATATTTGGGGTGTTGTTACCAATGTTGTGCATGCGGTTTAACCCATGTCTTCACTTAAGCCAGATCCAATTTATGCATTAGTTGATTGTAATAATTTCTACTGTTCCTGTGAGCGAGTCTTTAATCCTGCATTAGAAAAAAAACCAATGGCAGTTTTATCAAATAACGATGGATGTATCGTGGCGCGTTCAAATGAAATAAAGGCTCTTGGAATTCCAATGGGCGCACCCATGTTTCAATACAAAAAATTATTAGAGCAAAAAAAAGCAATTATTCTTTCTTCAAATTATCAGCTGTATGGCGATATGTCGCAACGGGTAATGACAACCTTGCGTCAATTCACACCTGCCATGGAAGTATATTCAATTGATGAAGCATTTTTACGTCTAGAGGAATTTAGCAGACTAGATATAAATAAGTATTCTTTAGAAATTAGAAAAACAGTTAAGCAGTGGACAGGAATTCCAGTTTCAATTGGCATAGCGCCAAATAAAACTTTAGCAAAGGTTGCTAATCATGTAGCAAAAAAACACACTAAGAGCGGTGTATTTAATATTTGTAAAAAAACAACACAAAATGAAATTTTAGCTAATTTTCCAGTAAGTGATTTATGGGGAGTTGGTCGACAACTATCAAAAAGATTAAGTGAGATGGGGATTAGTACGGCCTTGAAGTTAAGAGATGTTGATATTGTTTGGGCACGTAAACATTTTACGGTAGTGGGAGAAAGATTGGTTAGAGAATTAAGAGGTTTAAATTGCTTAGAGTTAGAAGAGGTAATGGCAAAAAAAAATATTACCTCTTCTAAGTCTTTTGGGAAATTAGTAACAGATAAAAAAGAAATGATGAGTGCAGTTGCAAATTATACAACACGTGCTTGTCATAAATTACGCTCACAAAAAAGTAAAGCTCAAGGGATTTATGTTTTTTTAAGAACTAATCCATTTCGTCGTCAAGACCCACAGTATGATAACGGGATTACTTGTGGGTTTATGGAGCCAAGCGATGATACAACTTATATTATTCAAGCAGCACGTAAATGCTTAGAACAAATTTACTCTAAAGGTTATAAGTATCACAAAGCTGGGATCATGTTATTAGACATAGTACCTGCGTCTTATAAACAAATAGAAATGTTCAATTCAGAAGAAACTCAAGCACGTAGCCAGCTAATGAAAACCATTGATACAATGAATACTACCATGGGTCAAGATACGATTCGTTTCGCAGCCCAAGGAATTGATCATCCATGGGCAAGAAAATGTGAAAATAGAACACCAAGATACACAACCAATTGGGATGAGTTGGTAAAAGTAATATAAAATAATAAAGGGAGCAAAAATTATGGCGAAAAAATCTAAGACAAAAGATGAAAAGTTACATATGAGATCAGTCGCAGAATTAGGCTGTATTATTTGTGATAAGATGGGTTTTCCAGGAAGCCCAGCAGAGTTGCACCATATTATTAGTAATACAGGCATGGGTAAAAAAGCAACTAACTATGAAGTTATACCTCTTTGTCCTCATCACCATAGAAACAGCGAAGATTCTTATCATCATTCTCCAAAAAATTTTGATGATAAATGGGGAAGCCAAGAAGACTTATTAAAAGAAACGCTAGAGAAAAAAATTATGCAAGAAGAGTTGCAGAGAGTTTTTTAAAAATTGCTTAAATTATGCGAGTAATTATTTCCATTTAATTGAACACCCAACGCTAGGATTTTGTTCAATTGGCCCTTGCCCTGTTTCAGAAATCTGTATCATTGCTTCTAATAAATCTGACTTAAGATCATCATTGGTTTCTGTCATGCGCGTTGCATCTAAACGCCCTCTATACTGAAGTTCTAAAGAAGTGTTGTAACCAAAAAAATCTGGCGTGCATACTGCACCATATTTTTTAGCAATTTCTTGGGTTTCGTCATATAAATAAGGAAAAGAAAATTTATTTTTTTTGGCAATCTTATCCATATTCTCAAATGAGTCTTCTGGATAATCATTGATATCATTGGACATAATTCCAACAGAATTTATACCATGATCTATTAGAGTATTGGTTACTTTTACAAGTTTTGGAATGATGGCTTTTACGAAAGGACAGTGATTACAGATGAAAAAAATCAATAATCCCCGCTCGCCTTTAAGTCTATCCAAGGTCCAAATCTTATTATTTGTACAACTTAAACTAAAGTCGTATGCATTTTGTCCATATTCGCATATAGGAGTGGTTTTTTCAGACATTATAAATTTTACTTATAGTTGATTAAAATTTTGCTATTAGCATTCTTTTACTCTTGTGGAGTATAGTATATAGCATACTTAAAGGTGCAGGAAGACACCTATTAATTTGGGTCATAACAGGAGGGGATATGCCAATGTTTGTAAATATAAATCCATTTGTGGAATTATCAAATTCAATTCCAACAGTTGCATTACAAGGGTTTTTACTTTGTATGGCAGCACTAACAGCTGGTGGAGTAATCTTAGATATCATACATAAGAAGAATGTTAAGTACTTCTTCGATAACGCAAAGAAAGCAAAAGAAAAAGCGAAAACAAATGTTCCTACAGGCAAGAAGGTTGGTATCATTGTTAATACAGTAGCTCATGATGTTTTAATCTCTGGTGAGTTTTGTGGATGGAAAAGACAAGTAGCACATTTACTGGGCATGTACGGAACAATAATTTTTTGGGTAACATCTGCAATATTGGTATTCAAGTACGCAACACCTACTTCAGATACTCCAGTAATCATTTCACAATTATGGCACCTAGGGGCAGCAATGACATGTCTCGGCGCATATTGGTTCTGGTTCTTTTTAAGAGTAGATGTAGCAGCAGAAGGACACAAATGGTATCGAGTGGTATTCACTGATATGTTTGTTCTGTCATTAGTAGTTACTTCAACATTTGGTTTAGCTTGGTCTTACTTGCAGTTTGCAGGATCAGCTTGGAGTCAATTATTTTTAGTATTATTTATACTATCTAATATAATTTTATTTGGTGGAGTATATTGGTCTAAATTTGCACACATGTTCTACAAACCTGGAGCAGCAATTCAAAAACATTTAGCTGAAGCAGATGGATCAAGAGATAGTTTACCAGAACCAGCTGATGCGCCAGAACAATTTGGTTTAGGAATTAAACGTGAGGCACCAAGACACTATTAATAAGTGATAGTATTGAGAAAAGAATTTTTAATTAATTTATTTGAGTAAGTAATAGGAGAAAAATTATGTCAACATTTGTATATATGACCCGTTGTGATGGTTGCGGACACTGCGTAGATATCTGCCCTTCTGATATCATGCACATCGATCCAAAAATTAGGCGTGCTGTTAACATTGAACCAAACTTTTGTTGGGAATGTTATTCATGCGTTAAAGCTTGTCCTCAAAATGCTATTGATGCTCGTGGGTATGCAGATTTTGCTCCTATGGGTCACAAAGTAAGAGTGCTAAGAGAAGAAGAAAAAGGAACTATCTCTTGGAAGATTACATTTAGAAATGGAACTGAGAAAAACTTTGTATCACCTATTACTACAAAGCCTTGGGGAAAACATATCCATAAAGTTGCTGATGCTGAAGTTCCAGATGAAGCAGCTCATGACTCTCAACTACTTTTCAATGAGCCAGATTATTTAAAAATTGGTGATAACAGAGATGCTAAATTAATTAACGATGATGGTCTTCCAAGTCGCGAAAAAGATACATTTAAACAAGGAGTTTACTACTAATGGCTAATCATAAAACAGTTTACGAGGATTGCGATATTCTTATAGTCGGTGGTGGTATGGCTGGTACTGGTGCAACATTTGAGTCCAGATACTGGGGCCGTGATATGAACATTGTGTGTGTTGAAAAAGCTAACATAGATCGAAGTGGAGCTGTTGCTCAAGGTCTTTACGCTATTAACTGCTATATGGGAACACGTTGGAATGAAAACCAACCAGAAGATCACGTGCGTTATGCAAGAAATGATTTAATGGGAATGGTTAGAGAAGATTTAGCTCTTGATATGGCTCGTCACGTTGATTCATGTGTGCACATGTTTGAAGAGTGGGGCTTGCCACTAATGAAGAATAAAGAAGGTCGTTACCAAAGAGAAGGTAAATGGCAAATCATGATTCATGGTGAAAGCTATAAGCCAATTGTTGCAGAAGCTGCAAAGAAGTCTGCGAGCAAAATATATAACCGCGTAATGATTACTCATCTTTTAAAAGATGAAAGTAAAGACAACCGTTGTGGTGGTGCTGTTGGATTTAATATGAGAACAGGTGATTTTCATGTGTTCCGTGCAAAAGCTACTATCATATGTGCAGGTGGTGCTTCTCACATATTTAAACCAAGAGCTGTTGGTGAAGGTATGGGAAGAACATGGTATGCGCCTTGGAGTAATGGTTCATGTTATGCATTACCAATCCTATTGGGCGCTAAGATGACTCAAATGGAAAATAGAATTGTTCTATGTAGATTTAAAGATGGATATGGTCCAGTTGGGGCATATTTCCTACATCTTAAAACGTATACACAAAATACATACGGTGAAGAGTACGAATCAAAATGGTATGACCAAACTAAAGAGATGGTTGGAGATTACATTGACCATCATCCAACACCAACATGTTTAAGAAACCATGCTTTCTTGGAAGAAGTGAAAGCTGGAAGAGGTCCAATACATATGGTGACAATGGAAGCTTTCCAAGACCCTCATTTAGAAACTATTGGATGGGAAAATTTCTTGGGCATGACCGTAGGTCAGGCTGTGGTATGGGCTTCACAAGACATTGATCCAAAATATCAAAACCCAGAATTAACTACATCAGAGCCATATGTTATGGGTTCTCATGCAACATGTTCTGGAGCTTGGGTAAGCGGACCATCAGATTTATCTCCAAAAGAATATTTCTGGGGATATAACAGAATGATGACTGTTGATGGTGTTTTTGGTGCAGGTGACACAGTAGGTGGAACAGCACACAAATTCTCTTCAGGATCATTTACTGAAGGACGTCTTGCTGCTAAAGCTGCTGTTCAATATATAAAAGATATGGAAACAAAACCTAGTGTTACTGAGAAGCAAATAAACAACTTTAAAGAAGAAGTTTTCAAACCACTTGAAAATTATACTGTAGGCCGTAACGAAATAACAGCTGGTACAGTTTCTCCAAGTTATATATTGCCAATTCAAGGTTTACAAAGATTGCAAAAAATCATGGACGAGTACTGTGGTGGTATAACAGTTGGTTACCAATGTAATGAAAATCAATTGAAGAAAGGCTTAAAAGATTTGGGTATTCTTCAAGAAGATTTAGAAAATATTGGAGCCGAGGATCTTCATCAATTAATGAGAGCATGGGAGTTAAGACATCGCGCACTAGTTTCGCAATGTGTAACAGAACATACATTATTTAGAGAAGAAACTAGATGGCCAGGATACTATTACAGATCAGATAAAATGAAGTTAGATGATGAAAACTGGCACTGCTTAACATTGTCTAGAAGAGATCCAGAAACAGGTAAATTTACCATGGAAAAAGCGCCGCTTTATCATATAGTAGATGAGGAGCAAAAAAAGGCGGGGTAAATGGATCTTTTAAAAAAAACGGACGACGAAATATTTAAGATAGCAGATCCTTTTTGGGTAGATTTAGTTAAAGCTTCTAATCAGCAAGATTACGGAAGCTTTACTAAAAACTTTTCAGAAACTATGTTAATGGGTGCACACGAAGTAGAGATTGGCAAACAGTGGGCAAACAATAAGCTACTGTCTACCTTAACAGAAGAAGCAAATCCATTGGGTTGTTTACGCAGAAACGACCATATAACTGTACTTTATAAACAAACCAGCACAGAATTTCCTGGTGATTATTTAGGGAGACTGGTTATAGGCTTGGAAGACGATGATGTTAAAGTCTTTGGTGCAACTATATTTTAAATAATGAAAGGCGTTAGTTCTGTTTCAATAATTTCTGATACACACGGGCTCATCGATAGTCATATTATTAATTATTTAAAAAATACAGACGTCATAATACATGCCGGAGATATTTGTAGCACGAAAATTATTTCAGATTTAAATAGATATTGTGATGATGTTTATATGGTAGCTGGAAATAATGACATTCCTGAAAAGTTTAGCGATCAAAATGACAAAGCAATCATTTCTAATTTAAAAAAATCTCAAACAATTGAAATTAACAACCAACTTATTTCTGTAGAGCATGGAGATCGTTTTGGACATCATGCTGATCATAACGGATTAAGACAATCTTACCCAGATTCAAAATTAATTATATATGGACACACGCACATTCAAGCTTGCGATCAAGAAAAAGATCCCTGGGTAATAAATCCTGGAGCATGTGGTCATACAAGAAATAATGATGGCGGCCCTTGTTTCATGCAAATAGAAATCAAGAATGATAATTGGGATATTATACCTTATTGTTTTAATTAATTTTTTGTATAAAAAACTAAGATATAAATAATAAACAGCTTGCGAATGTTATATTTGTAATATACTTTTATTGTTTAATATGAGAAATATAAATGGACGCAAATACTTTTAAATCAGAAGACTATATCATTCAAGAGGAACCCTATTATCATGCTGTGAGAGATGAAATAGAGGTATTCGAGAGTGCTTATAACAATCAACTACCCATATTACTCAAAGGGCCTACAGGGTGCGGAAAAACAAGGTTTATGGAGTATATGAGTTGGCGTTTAAAAAGACCTTTAATAACAGTATCGTGCCATGATGATTTAACAGCTTCAGATTTGGTAGGTAGATATCTTATATCTGGAAGCGACACTGTTTGGATAGATGGCCCATTAGCTAAAGCTGTAAGAGCTGGTGCAATTTGTTATTTAGATGAAATAGTTGAGGCAAGAAAAGATACTACCGTTGTTATTCATCCTTTGTGTGATGACAGAAGAGTATTGCCTATCGAGAAGGTTGGTGAGGTACTGGAAGCTACTCCAGAATTTTGTATGGCCATATCTTATAATCCAGGCTATCAAAGTATTCTTAAAGATCTAAAACAAAGTACAAGACAAAGATTTGTAGCCTTAGAATTTGATTACCCAGATGCTAAGGTAGAACAATCGATAATAGAAAGCGAAACTGGAATTGATAGTGAACTAAGTTCCTCGCTTGTTAAATTCGCTCATATGACAAGAAACTTAAAAGGCAATGGTTTGGATGAAGGGGCAAGTACAAGACTTCTTGTACATGCGGCGAAGCTAATAGTTTCAGGTGTAAACCCTAATACTGCATGCAGATGTTCAATTTCTGAGGCTATTACAGATGACCCAGATATGCTTAAAGCAGTAAATGAACTAAGCTCATCTTTATTTTAAAAAAAATTAAGGCACTATTAGGATAAGGAGCGAACTTAATCGTAAATAGCACCTCAACTTCTTACTTACTTAACTAACAATTTTTTTATAAGACAATCCTCTATAATTCATAAGTAAATTATTACTTTTATTACCTGCATTATTAGATTTGAAATAAGAAATACCTCTATAATTAAGCTTTGAATCTTTTTTTATTTCCGAGGCAAGCGCTTTGAAGTTAGTATAAAAAACGCCTCTGTAAATTTGATTTTGCATAACACCTCCACTAGATATTCAATAATCAATTTAAATAGTGAACTTGTTACGCAGGTTCTTGCGTGGTATAACCAGATTTAAATATAGCATTTATAATAAATTAATCAACCACTAGAAAATTTATATATATAAAACATATAGATAAGAGGTAATAGCTTTGACATCAACGTTTCAATTAAAGGATATTTTTGATGATAGTTTTTATAATTTATTGTGCGAAAAATATAACTTTAATGCTGAATATAAAGCCAATATATCTAAAGAAATTTCTAATGTATTTAGAGATTTTATAATTTTAATATTAAGTGAAAATAATAGTTATTCAGTAGAAGAAAGAAATAGATTATATAATGAAGCCATCTATAACTTACAACACACAAGTAAACTACTTAAGGGTATGCCGCATCCAGCTAGTTCAATGAGCTACAAATTACTCAAAATGTCTGAGACATTAAAAAAAGTTACAAGTGGTAGCAAAAAAGAAAAGTCTAAGGCAAATAGATTTATAGAAAAAAACTTAATTAGAAAATTTATATTATTTTGGGATACATATAATGAAAAAAAGTTCTTATCCGCAGAAAACAAGATAAACTATAATGTTTGCGAATGTTTTTTAGATTGTTCAAATAAAATATCTTCAGTTTATCCTGAAATTGAATGGTTTAAATCTTGTGAGATAGAGTTTGTCGAAAGTATTTTTGAGAATATTTAACTTTCAGACGCTTCGTTCATAGCATTAATTTCAGTTTCTGTAGCATCTCTAATACTAGTGATACTAACATTAAAATTTATTTTCATATTACTTAGAGGATGATTCCCATCCAAGATTATTTTTGTATCTGTAATTTCTGTCACAGTAAATGGTTTGACATCTCCAGACTCATTTTGAAATTCCACAACTTTACCTAATTCACGATACTCTTCGGGAACATTTTTTAAGTCATCTTCAAATATTAAATCTTTATCAACTTTGCCAAATACTTCACCAGGTTCAAACGTAACACTTATTTGATCATCTACTTTTTTATTAGCAAGAGCATCTTCGAGTTTTGGCCACAATCCCATTTTAGCGCCATGAACATAATTAACTGGCACTTCAACTTGCTCAATTATTTGCCCTTCATCATTTATTATTGAATAAGTGAATTCAACATATTTATTTTTTGTAACGATTTCAGTCATAAAATTAAAAGTAGATTTTCATCATCATTCCAGTTAAGCCTAAAGTTAATAAGAGTGGTAAAACTCCAACCTTTGCTTTAATTAGCGCTAATAAACTTAATACGATTAGAATAAATAGATGTATATCAAAGTTCTCAGTACTACCATTATCTGTCCATAACGAATTATAAGCAAGTAAATAACCTAGATTCGCTATTAAACCAACTACTGCAGATGTAATAAAATTTAATGGAATTTCTAAAGCTTTATTTTTTTTGCTTAGTTCAATAATTGGAGCTCCAATAAAAATAAAAGCAAAAGACGGTAAAAATGTAAAAAAAGTTGCTATAGACGCGCAAGCAATTGCGCCTAAAATGGGAGATCCAAGACCTAGGATATCATTGTACCATCCAACTATAAAACCCACGTATGTAACAATCATTATCAGCGGCCCAGGAGTAGACTCACCTAAAGCTAAGCCATCCATCATTTGTTGACTAGTTAACCAACCATGAGATTCAATAATATTTTGAAAAACGTATGGTAATAATGCGTATGCACCCCCGAACGTAACTAAAGCCGCCTGACTAAAGAATAGGGATAGATTAATTAATATAGTTTCATTAGTAGAAACTATTAATAGAAAAATACCAGACCATATAGCTAAAGCTTTTAAAAATGTTATAAATGAATTTTTAATTACCTTATTTTCAATAAAATTCTTATCGTGATTTTTATCGTCTCCATTAAAATAATGAAATAATAAACCAAAGACTCCAGCGGAAATGATAATAATTGGTAAATTTATATCTAAAATGTTTATTGAAAAAAAAGCTGCAATAGCAGTTAACCAATAATAAAATTTTCTCAATACTTTTTTTGCTATCTTAATAGATGCTGCAAATATAATTGCTATTACTGCAGCTTTAATTCCATAGAGTATACCTTCTCCCCAAATATTATCTGAATAGTTAATGTAGATGTAAGTAAGTAAGCTTAGAATGAAAAAAGAAGGAAGTATAAATAAAGTTCCAGCAATTAACCCTCCAAGTCTTCCATGCATTAGCCATCCTATATAAGTTGCTAGTTGCTGTGCTTCTGGACCTGGAAGTATCATGGTAAAATTAAGTGCATGAAAAAAACTTTTGTCATCAATCCATTTTTTCTTTTCTACTATTTCGTCATGCATCATGCTTATTTGTGCAGCAGGCCCGCCAAAACTTATAAAACCAAGCTTCAGCCAATATAATGTTGCTTCTTTTATGGACGCTTTATTTCTCATGTTTAAATTTCGTTGAACGCTTTATTTTTTTATTATAGAATTACCCCACATAAAAAATAGGGGTAATGAAATGTCTGATGATATTGTATCAAAAAACGGAGAAGTTGTCGGTCAATGGAATGGTGAAAGTGTTGAAGATCTTAAGAAAATACTTTTAGGCGCCAGACAAAGTCTTAAAAAAAATAAAGATAAAGTTGAGCATACAGGGATACCGCATAGTGATCAGTTCCCAGATGATCTTAAAAATTTCACTGCTTATATTCTCTGGGCGGTAGATAAAAGTGGAAAAGTATTAGTAGGGTCCGGAGCTAATAGAACAGAAACAGTAGAAAGTATAAGAGAATTTTATGCAAATGATGAAGCGAAAGCTTCTATAGATAGGCATAACTTAGAAGAATAAATTAGGTTATTATTTCTCCCATTCTCTAAGTATGGGAGCATCTCTTTTCTCAAGAATTAACATCTCAGCTTCAAGCATATCTTCCGCAAAAACTACTTTGTAAGCATTGGGGTCATTAGGAGATTTTTCTTTACGTAAATCCTTTAAAAGTGCTCTAGCTTCTTTATAGGTTTCAAAAGTCTCAATGTGGTCTACAGACCTAAATTTATTATCTTGATATTTAAATACAAAGTATGGCATATATGAATTATAATACAGTTTCATAATATAGTGAAAAATTAATGAGTAACTCAGATCAAAAAAAACAAGCTGTTGCAAGAGCAGCAATAGAGTATGTCGAATATGATGATATCGTTGGAGTTGGCACTGGCTCAACTGTTGATTATTTCATAGAATATTTAAAGCCATTAAAAAATAAAATATCAGGAGCCGTTGCAAGCTCAATCTCAACCCAAGAAAAATTAGAAGCTAATGGAATACGAGTTTTAGATTTGAATGATGTAAGTGATATTCCAATTTATATAGATGGTGCCGATGAAGTGAATCCAAATTTACAACTTATTAAAGGTGGTGGTGGTGCATTAACAAGAGAAAAAATCATTGCCGGAGCATCTAATAAATTTTTATGCATAGTAGATGAATCAAAGGTAGTAGATGTTTTAGGTAAATTTCCATTGCCAATAGAAATATTACCTATGGCAAGATCATTTGTTGCGAGAGAAATCATTAAAAATAAGGGTATGCCAGTTTGGCGAGAAAATTTTATTACAGATAATGGAAATTTAATTTTAGATATAAATCATATGGATATTATAGAGCCAATAAAATTAGAAAAAGATTTAAATCAAATCCCGGGTATTTTAACAGTTGGCCTTTTTGCTGAAAGACCTGCTGACAAAGTTTTAGTTAGTAATGAAAAAGAAGTAGTTGAGTTAAAAAAAGCTAATTGAGAATTTTTTTGGCAACTAGTTTTTTAAATTCTCCTAACTCCATATTACTTACAGAATAATCACCATAATGAGTTCTTATAATTCTGTTAACAACAAGATCTAGGCTTTCAAAAATTTTTCTAATTTCTCTATTTTTCCCTTCAACTAATTTCATAGTAAACCAATTATTGGTGTTTAATTTTTTTGTTAGCGTTATTTCTTCAACTTTATGTGTTACACCATCAATATTAATACCTTCTTTAATTTTTTGAATATCTGAATTTTGAATATTTCCATAGACTTTAACTTTATAAGTTCTACTTATTTTATTTTTTGGTAGCTCGTAAAATCTTGCATAGTCGCCATTATTAGTAAAAAGTAGCAATCCTTCTGTATTAAAATCTAATCTACCAATACTAATTAAATGTTTTTTATCATTTGGAAGAAGGTCATATACAGTTTTTCTATTTAACTCATCTTTTTTAGATGTAATGTAACCTTTTGGTTTATTTAAAGCATAAAGTTCAATTTCACTTTGTGCTTTTATATGGGTATCTCCCACATAAACTTTATCATTGCAATCTACTTGGTATGAAAAATCATTACAGATGTTATTATTAATAATAACTTTATTTTCTTTTATAAGTTTCTCTGCATCTCTTCTAGAGCAGTATCCAGCATGAGCTAAGAATTTTGATAATCGCATTAAGGGGCTGGATTTGGCTGATTTGAATGAACAGATTCAATTTCTTCTAAAATATCTTGATCTAATTTTATATTTATACTTTCAATATTTTCTCTTAACTGATCTAAATTAGTCGCACCAATAATATTGCTAGCAACAAATGGTTGTTGATTTACAAACGCTAAAGCCAATTGAGTAGGTGTTAAATTATATTTTTTCGCTATTTCAACATACTTTATTGTGGCATCTTTTGAATTTTTATTACTATATCTATCAAATCTATTCCATAAAGAAAGTCTTGAGGATTTTGGAGGATTCTTTATATATTTTCCAGTTAAAACGCCAAATCCTAATGGCGAGTATGCTAATAATTTTACATTTTCAATTTCTGCAATTTCTGACATATTAATTTCGTAAATTCTATTTAACAAGCTATAAGGATTTTGAACACTTACGATTTTAGAAAATGATTTTTTTTTGGCAATTTCTAGAAATTTCATAATGCCCCATGCAGTATCATTAGATAACCCAATCGATCTTATTATTCCTAATTCAACCAGTTCATTCAGTACTTCGTAACTCTCGAGAATATTATCTTGAATCTCTCTAGCATTATCTTCAGAATATTTATAATTTAGTTCACCAAAATAATTTGTCTGTCTTTGGGGCCAGTGAATTTGATACAAATCTATATAGTCAGTTCCCAGTCTTTTTAAGTTATTAACAATTGCAGATTTAATATTTTTTTTATCAATTCTCAGAGGGTTTCTGATGTAAGAGAAGTCTGGGGCCGGCCCTGTAACTTTAGACGCAATAATTACATCTTTTCTTGTATTGTATTTTTTTAACCACGAACCAATATATTTTTCAGTTAAACCTTGTGTTTTTGAATTAGGAGGAACCGGATACATTTCAGCTGTATCTATAAAATTGACTCCATTTTCTAGAGCAAAGTTTAATTGTGCATGCGCATCACTTTCAGTGTTTTGTTCTCCATAAGTCATAGTTCCTAAACATATTTTACTAACCTCTATATCTGTATGTCCAAGCTTCGAATAAATCATATGAATTAGGTTTTTAATTTTTTCTCTGAAGATTTCTTTTCTTTAGTCTTGAAATCAGTTTCGTACCATCCAGTTCCTTTAAGCTTAAAACCTGCAGCAGTAACCAGTTTTTTTAATTTTGGCTCATTGCATTTTGGGCATATTTTCAGTTTATCATCAGAAACTTTTTGGATAATATCAAATTGGTGCCCACAAGATTCACATTGATATTCATATATTGGCATAATTTGTTCCTTTCAAAAAAAAAATAACAGTTTAAAATTGACACTATGTTAAGTAATCAAAAATATACTAGCAAAACTTCGATATCCCTTATGCTTTTGGGTCTACTTCCATTTATTTCTGCTATTTATTATTTGCAGACATACGATTTTGAGCGTGGACTAGCTATTTTTATACATTATAGTGCAATTATTTTATCATTTATAGGTGCAATTAACTGGGGTAGAAATGATTTAGAAAAGTCCCCCAAGTTGTTTTATTTAAGTGTCACTCCATCAATAATAGCTTTTTCAGCTTTTTTTCTAGATTTCCCAGATAATTTATCTTTGTTGGCAATTGGTTATCTTGTTGCTTGGCTGATAGATTTTTTCTTGTTAATTAAGAATAAAGAATTTCTAGCATACATAGGGATGAGATCAATAATTACAATTAGCGTAATATATTTGCACATATATTTAATGTAAATAAATATTATCTTTTTGAGAATTGGACGTCTTTTCTAGCTTTGCGAAGACCAACTTTTTTCCTTTCTACTACTCTTGAATCTCTTGTAAGAAATCCATTTTTTTTGAGTAAAGGTCTTAAAGTATCATCGTATTTAAGTAGGGCTCTTGCTATTCCAAGTTTAATTGCACCTGCTTGGCCAGAAGATCCTCCACCTTTAACAGTAATTTTAATATCTGTTTTATCAGTAGTTTCAGTTAGATCTAAAGCTTGCTTAACGACCATAATGTTTGTTTCGCGGCCAAAATATTTTTCTAATGAATCGGAATTAACTGTTATTTTACCTGTTCCTTTTGAAAGAAATACCCTTGCTGTAGATTCTTTTCTTCTTCCTGTTGAGTAAAAAACATTATCCATTTTTATATTTCCTTAGCTATTGGTTTTTGAGCATGATGATTGTGTTCAGAACCTTTATAAACATGAAGTTTCTTAATCATTGCGCTACCTAATCTATTTTTTGGCATCATCCCTTTAACAGCTTTTTCGATAATGCTTTCAGGCTTCTTTGCTTGCAGTTTAGCAAAATTTGTAGATTTTAAATTACCTATATAACCGGTGTGCCTATAATACATTTTATCTTCAAATTTGTTCCCAGTTACTCTTACCTTTTCAGCATTAACAACAACGACATGATCACCTGTGTCACAGTGAGGAGTATAGCAAGGCTTATTTTTACCTCTTAGCATGTCTGCAATTTCTGTCGAAAGACGGCCAAGAACCTTATCTGTAGCATCTATAACATACCAATCTCTCTCAACTGTTTCCTTTTTTGCACTAATTGTTGTTTTTGTCATCATAATTTTTAAACCTAAGTAAGGGTGGGAATAATACCCAAGAATTAGGATATATACAACTTATAATCTACTAATAACCCAGTATTTACTTCAATTTTTCAATATTATCTAAAATTTGGGACTGAATATCATCTATGCTACCTATTCCATTGATTTCTACGTATGAAGTGGATGATTTGTCATTCGATACGCTCTTATAAAACTCAACTAAAGGGTAAGTTTGCTCATGATATATTGCCAATCTTTTTTTAACAGTTTCCTCGTTATCATCTGGTCTTTGAATAAGCGGTTCCCCAGTAGCATCATCTATGTTTTCTTGTTTAGGTGGATTATGCTTAATATGATAAGTTCTTCCTGAAGCTGGGTGAACTCTTCTTCCACTCATTCTTTGTATAATTTCTTCATCATTAACTATAATCTCTATAACGCAATCGATACTTACTCCTTTTTCTTTTAAAGCGCCAGCTTGATCTAATGTTCTAGGAAAACCATCAAATAAAAAGCCATTCTCACAGTCTTTTTCATTAATTCTATCTTTAACAAGGTCTAAAATCAGCTCATCGGGAACTAATTCTCCTTTTTCCATTAATACTTTAGCTTTTAGCCCAAGCTCAGTTTTATTTGCTACTGCAGCTCTCAACATATCTCCGGTAGATATTTGAGGTATATCCAAATGTTTAGATATGAATTGAGCTTGAGTACCTTTGCCTGCTCCTGGAGCACCAAGTAATATGATTTGCATAATAGAATCCTCGAATGTTTATTATTATTTTGATAAAACAAATATAACCTTGTGGATAACAATTTTCAAATAAGTAACATGTATAAACCTATAAAAAACATTAAGTGAGTTTGCTTTCAAGAAAGTCTTACTATGCTAAAATATTAAAATAATTTAATTAATAACTTTATAGAATTCCATGAAAATTGTTAAAAAAAATGCATTTTACGCTCAATCTGGTGGAGTTACCTCTGTAATAAATGCTAGCGCATGTGGCGTCATTGAGTCAGCAAGAAAACATAAAAAATACATTAATAAACTTTATGCTGGGAAAAATGGAATATTGGGTGCACTTAATCAGGATTTGATTGATACCTCTTATGAAAGTAAATCTGCTATAGCAAGACTTAAATATACACCAGGTGGAATATTTGGATCTTGTAGATATAAACTTGAAGACTATAAGAAAAACGAAACGGATTACGATAAGCTCGTAAATGTTTTTAAAGCTCATGATATTGGTTACTTTTTTTATAATGGTGGTGGTGACTCTCAAGACACAACTAATAAAATTTCAGAATATTGTTCAAAAAAGGGGCTAGACATAAAATGTGTTGGTATCCCTAAAACAGTTGATAATGATCTTCCACTAACAGATTGCTCTCCAGGTTTTGGTTCTGTAGCAAAATATACTGCAATATCAACTTTAGAAGCAGGTCTAGATGTCAAATCAATGTGCGAGACTTCAACTAAAGTTTTTATTTTAGAAGTAATGGGAAGACATGCTGGTTGGATTGCTGCTTCTTCCGCATTAGCTAGCGAGTCAAGACGAAATCCCCCACATATTATTTTATTTCCAGAAGTTGTCTTTAATGAAAAGTTATTTTTAAGCAAAGTTAAAGAAACTGTGTCAAGACATGGATATTGTGTTGTTGTTGCTTCCGAAGGAGCAAAAAATAAAAAAGGTAATTTTTTAGCAGAAAGTGGTCTTAAGGATGCATTTGGGCATTCCCAATTAGGTGGTGTTGCTCCATACATTGCAGAGCTAATTAAAGCTAAGAAAGGATATAAATGCCATTGGGCGGTTGCTGATTATCTTCAAAGATCGGCAAGACATATAGCTTCAAAAACTGATGTAGAGCAAGCTTATGCTTTAGGATCTTATGCTGTGGATTTAGCAGTAAGCGGAAAAAATGCAGTTATGACGAGCATTAAAAGAGTCTCAAGCAAACCATACAAATGGACGCTTACAACAGTGCCACTTAAAAAAGTTGCAAATATAGAAAAAAAAATGCCAAAAAATTATATAAGTAGCGATGGCTTTCATATTTCAAATGCATGTAGAAAATACATGTCGCCATTAGTACATGGAGAAGATTTTCCATCATATAAAAATGGCATACCCCAATATACCTCTTTTAAAAATAAAAAAGTAAAGAAAATAAAAATCAAGTAAATGACAGATTCTAAAAAAGATAATTTATACAAAAAAAAATTCCCTCAAAATCATAAATTTACATTTAATAACGAAGTAGCTAACGTATTTGAAGATATGGTAAATAGGTCAGTTCCAGGATACGATTTCCTGGTAGAAAACATTGGAGTACTGTCAAAAAAATTCTATCAGCCAAATACAGATATATATGACCTTGGCTCATCATTATGTTCATGCTCTTTATCTATTCTTGATAAAGTAGAAAATTTAAATGGAGATATATATGCAGTTGATACTTCGCAAGCCATGATTGATATATGCAAGGAAAATATTAAAAGAAAAGAGATTAAATATATTAATGCAGATTTATTTGATATTAATGTAGAAAATTCATCAATTATCATTTTAAATTTAACTCTACAATTTATTGATATAAAAAAAAGAACTGATCTTTTGAAAAAATTATATTCACAATTAAATAAAAGTGGCATGATAATTATTACAGAAAAAATAACTTTAGATAGAAATTCTGACGATATCTTTTTTAAGAACTTTCATGATTTTTTTAAAGAGAATAATGGCTATACGAAAGAAGAAATAGATAGAAAAAAAATAGCTCTTGAAAAGACAATGATAATTGAAAGCGAAGAGGTACATGAAAAAAGATTTATAAATGTTGGCTGCAAAAATTTTTATAAATGGTTTCAATGCTATAATTTTGTATCCTGGGTATTAATAAAATAAATATAATATCGTACATTAAAAATAAAAATTTATACTCAAAAGAAACTTTGAGTGAATATGATCTGTTATTTAAAATGTTCATAGAGAATAAAAATTTTTTTAACCACGGAAACTTAGAAAAATGGAAAAATATTTTAAATTTACTCCCCGAATCTAATTCTAATTTTATTGACTATACTAGTTCGCAAATAACTCTTGGTGAAAAATTTTCATTAACTCCTGCTGAAAAAAAAAATTTAGAAGATTTACTTATTAAACTAAGCCCGTGGCGAAAAGGTCCTTTTAATATCTGTGGAATTGATATTGATTCTGAATGGCAATCTAATCAGAAGTGGGAAAGAGTAAAAAGTTTTTTGCCAAATATAAAAGGTATGAGAATTGGTGATATAGGCTGTAGTAATGGTTATTATTTATATAAATTGTTAGATTTTAACCCTGAATTAGTAGTAGGGATGGATAGGACAGCTTTATATATTATTCAATTTTTAGCAACAAAACATTATGCAAAGAAAATTCAAAATCTCCTAACACTTCCTTGTTCGGTAGAAGATTATAATCCTAAAATCATGGATTTTGATCTTATATTATCTATGGGTATTCTATACCATGCGAAAAATCCAGTTGAGAATATTGATACTACAAGAAAATTAATAAAGCAAAATGGTTTCTTAGTTCTTGAAACAATAATTTCTAATCAGGGTGAAAATATAAATATTAAAAATAATGAAACATATGCGGGTATGAAAAATATTGGAACTATTTTTAGTAAAAATAATATAATCAATTTATTAAGTGCTTCTGGATTTAAAAATATAGAGCTAGTTAATAAAAGTTTTACAAATACTAATGAACAAAGAGCAACAAGGTGGATGGAAGGAAAAAGTTTTAAAGATTTTACATTACCAAGTGGTTATACCATAGAGGGCTATCCCCCCGTTTGTCGAGTTATATTTATAGCTCAAAAAAAATGATTATGATATTATTTATGAAATTTATTTACTGAGCAATATTATGAAATCATCGGTATTTACTTCAGAGTCAGTTTCAGAAGGACATCCAGATAAGCTATGCGATCAAGTCTCTGATGCAATATTAGATTCTGCATTATTGGAAGATAGCAAAGCTAGGGTTGCCTGCGAAGCATTAGTTAAGTCTGAAGAAGGTTCTCCGGGTGTAGTTATATTAGCGGGTGAAATTACAACCACTGCAAATATTGATTATGAAAATATAGTTAGAAGCACTATTGATAGAATTGGTTATAACTCAGAAGAATTAGGTTTTGATTGCAAAACAGTAGAATTTATAAATAAAATAGGCTTGCAGTCACTAGATATTGCTCAAGGTGTGGATAGAAAAAACAACGAAGACCAGGGGGCAGGCGATCAAGGCCTTATGTTTGGTTACGCAAATAATGAGACAGATGTTTTTATGCCAGCACCTATAACTTATTCGCATAGACTTGTTCATAAACTAGCACAATTAAGAAAAGTAGAAGATGTAAAGTGGTTGAGACCTGACGCAAAAAGCCAAGTAACTTTTAAATACGAATCTGGAAAAATACATTCTATTGATACAATTGTTGTTTCAACCCAGCACTCGCCAGATGTTACTCAAAAAGATATACAAGATTATGTTCGCGAGGCAGTTATAAAAAAAGTTTTACCATCGGAATATCTTACTAAAAATACAATAATACATGTTAATCCAACTGGCTCATTTGAAATTGGCGGGCCTGTTGGTGATTGCGGTCTTACCGGTAGGAAAATTATTGTTGACACATATGGGGGTATGGCCAGGCATGGTGGTGGAGCATTCTCAGGTAAAGATCCATCAAAGGTTGATAGGTCAGCTGCATATGCAGCAAGATATGTAGCTAAAAATGTTGTTGCGGCAGGCTTAGCTGATAAGTGTGAGATACAAGTATCTTATGCTATAGGTGTTGCACAGCCAACTTCAATAAGAATTGACACATTTGATACAGCTAAAATTGATGAAGAAAAAATTGTACACATAATAAATGAGGTATTTGACTTGCGCCCATGGGGAATAATCAATATGCTTGATTTATTAAAACCAATATACATTGACACTGCATCCTATGGCCATTTTGGTAGAAATGATTTAAATCTTTCTTGGGAAAAAACAGATAAGGTCGATAACATAAAAAGTTTAATTTGACGGAGTTATTTATGAGTAAGGTAGTAGAAAAGATTGGACCAGATTACAAAATTGCAGATATTTCTTTAGCTGAATGGGGGCATAAAGAAATGAGAATTGCAGAAACAGAAATGCCAGGTTTAATGTCTCTAAGAGAAAAGTACGGAAAAGAAAAACCGTTACAAGGTGCACGCATTCTTGGTTGTCTTCATATGACGATACAAACTGCCGTTCTTATGGATACTTTAATAAGTCTTGGAGCAACCGTAAGATGGTCATCTTGCAATATATATTCAACTCAAGATCATGCAGCTGCAGCGATGGCAGAAAAAGGCGTCCCAGTTTTTGCTTGGAAAGGTGAAACTGAAGAGGAATACCTATGGTGTATTGATCAAACAATTATTGGTGAGCCATCATGGAAGCCAAATATGATATTAGATGATGGAGGAGATTTAACATCCATAATGCACGAAAAATACCCCGAATTACTCAAAGGGGTTAAAGGACTTTCTGAAGAAACAACAACTGGTGTTCATAGGCTATATGAGATGGTTAAAAAAGATGAGCTTAAAGTACCAGCTTTTAATGTTAATGATTCTGTAACAAAATCAAAATTTGATAACTTATATGGTTGTAGAGAGTCATTGGTAGATGGCATAAAAAGAGCAACTGACGTAATGATATCTGGAAAAACTGCTTTAGTATGTGGTTTTGGAGATGTTGGTAAAGGCTCAGCCCAGTCCCTAAGAAATGCTGGTGCAATAGTATGGGTTACGGAAATTGATCCTATATGTGCATTGCAGGCCGCTATGGAAGGTTTTAAAGTCGTCACTATAGAATCAGTAATATCTGAAGTAGATATTTTTGTTACTGCAACAGGGAACGCTTCTGTAATTAGTTATAAACATATGGAAGCAATGAAAGATCAAGCGATAGTTTGCAATATTGGACATTTTGATAATGAAATTGATGTTGATTCAATTAAAAAATGCAAATGGGATAATATTAAGCCCCAAGTTGATCATGTCGAATTTCCCGATGGAAAGAAAATCATATTATTAGCAGAAGGTAGATTAATTAATTTAGGATGTGCTACTGGTCATCCAAGCTATGTAATGTCAGCCTCATTTACTAATCAAGTCCTAGCTCAGATGGAATTATGGAGAAACTCAGCAAATTATAAAAACGATGTATATGTGCTCCCAAAAATTTTAGACGAAGAAGTAGCTAGATTGCACCTTGAGAAAGTGGGTGCAAAACTTACAGAACTTTCAAGTGAGCAAGCAGATTATATTAGTGTTAATCAAAAAGGGCCATTTAAAAGTGACACTTACAGATACTAGATGAAGTTTTGCGATTAATTAGATTATATACAGAAGAACCTTTAAATGAAGGTAAATCAGTATTCCTTAAGGATGGCGCAAATCATTATTTATCTAAAGTATTGAGAGTAAAAGAAAATCAAAATATAGTATTGTTTGATAATACTGGTTTTAATTATTATGGCTATGTAAAAAAAATAACTAAAAAGAATTTTGAGATTCATCTAGATAAAAAATATTTCATAGAAAAAAAAATACACAATACAGAATTAGCATTTAGTATATGTAAGAATCCATGTGCTGATCTTATAGTACAAAAATTAACTGAGCTTGGCATTCAATCTATACAACCAATAATTTCGAAAAATTCTATTTTTAATCAAAAAAAAATAGATTCCGTAAAAAAAATACAACATTGGAAAAATATTTCTATAAGTTCAAGCGAGCAATCAGAGAGATCATATTTGCCATTAATAAAAGATATTGTATCATTTCAAGATTATATAGATAACTGTAGATATGAAAAAAAAATTATATTAGATACAAAATCAAAATCTATGCTTAAGGATATATATAGCATGCCAAATGTTTCATGTTCATTACTTGTAGGGCCGGAAGGGGATTTTACAAATGAAGAGTATAGTTTCGCAAATGAATCAGGATTTTCATCTGTAAGTTTAGGTGATAACATCTTAAGAGTTGAAACTGCTGCAATAGCAGCATTTTCTTACTTGCAAATTATAAATAATATTGAAAGTGAATGAATAAAAAAATACTCATAATTATGGATCCAATAGAAACCATAAATATAAAAAAAGATACTACCTATCAGTTAATAGTATCAGCTCAAGAAATTGGATATGAAGTTCACTATTTAATGCCAGAAACTTTAGCGATAAAAAATTTAAAACCAATAGGAATAGTCGGAAAATTACAGGTTGATAAAAATAAAACTCCTTTTTTTCACATATCAGATACGAAGGAATTAGAGATAGAAAAATTTGATTACGTGTTAATGCGAAAAGATCCTCCCGTTGATAATAATTATATATATATGACTTATATTTTAGATTTGGTAGATAAAAAAAATACAAAAGTCATTAACTCTGGATTTTCGTTAAGAAATCAAAATGAAAAGCTAATCATATTAAACTTCCCCCGTCACATACCTGAAAGTCTTTTGACTTGCAATAAAGAAGATGTTGAGCAATTTAAAAATAGCTATAAGAAAATAATTCTTAAGCCTTTAAACTTAATGGGTGGAAAATCAATTTATTTATTAGAAGAAAAAGATAAAAATTTTAATGTTATATTAGAAGATCTTACAAATATGGGGAAAAATTATATTTTAGTACAAGAATATATTGATGAAGCAGTTATAGGGGATAAAAGAATAATTGTAATTGATGGCGTGGTGAATGAAGAAGCTGTAATACGTAAACCAGATTCTAAAGACCATAGAGCAAATTTAGCCTCTGGAGGAACCATTGAAAAATATATACTAAATGAAGATGAAAAAACAATTTGTAATGAAGTCGCAAGTTACCTTAAAAAAGAAAATATCTTATTTGCTGGGATAGATATGATAGGTAAAAAAATCACAGAAGTTAATATAACATCTCCAACATGTATTGCAGAAATAAATAAATTTCACAATATAGATTTGGGTAGAAAATTTTGGAATAAGATTTAATGAATTTAATAAAAGTCTTATCTATAGATTTTGGGGAAAAAAGAATAGGGTTTGCTATTGGAGATACTGAAAGTAACATAGCGTCACCTTTAAAAACTATTAAAAATAATGGTAATGAAAGTAATTGTGCATCAATAGCTAAAATCGTTGAAGAATGGAAAATCTCTAGAATTATTATTGGTAAGCCAGAAATTTACGCGGAGCAAGCAATTAATAAGAAAATTGAAAATTTTGGTAAAATACTTAAAAAAAATCTAAATCTAGATGTAATTTTTTATAATGAAGACTATTCGTCTAATTACGCCCAGGCTGAGTTGGCTACCCAAATGAAAGCTGGAAGAAAAAAAAAGATTAATAAGGAAGAAATAGATAGAATTGCCGCCGCTTTAATATTACAATCTTATTTTGAAAATGAAATATTCAAAAGAGCAGACACAGGAACTACTTCTAAAGATTGAAAATTCTTTAAAGAATTATCTTTTAAAAAACAATATCCAAAAACCTATAATTATCGGAGTCCACACTGGAGGGGCTTGGATAGCTGATTGGTTGCAAAAAAGATTAGATTATGAAGGTAAGGCGGCAACTCTTAATATAAGTTTCTATAGAGATGATTTTAGTAAAGTGGGTGTCAACCCAAGAGTTGAGCCAACAGAAATGCCGGTATCTGTAGATGATGAACATATAATACTTGTTGATGATGTTTTATTTACAGGCAGAACAACAAGAGCTGCCATAAACGAAATATTTGATTTTGGAAGACCACTTTCAGTAACTTTAGTAGTTTTGGTTGAAAGAAATGGGAATGAACTTCCTATATCTGCTGATATATGCGGAGAAAGATTGGAATTAGATAATAATAAGAACATCAAACTATTAGGCCCTGAGCCGATGATATTAGAAGTAATTGATAAAGACAATTAATAGGAATGCATCGTGAGTGATTATAAAGATACAGACTTAGATCAAAATATAAAGAAAAGTGATATTGTTTCTCAAAAGCATCTTCGTCATTTCTTGGATATAGAAGATCTTCCAAAATCATTAATTCTAGATATTCTTGATTTGGCAGAATCATTTGCTGGAGTTTCTGGCCAACCTGTTAAAAAAGTACCATTATTAAGAGGTAAGACCATTGTAAATTTATTTTTTGAGGCAAGTACTAGAACAAGAACAACTTTTGAGCTTGCTGCAAAAAGACTTTCAGCTGATTTTTTAAATATAAATATAGATTACAGTGCTACAAAAAAAGGTGAAACACTGCTAGATACTTTAAGAAATTTAGAGGCAATGCATTGTGATATGTTTATAGTTAGGCATCCTTCGTCAGGAGCGGCAAAATTTATTTCAAAGAATGTTTCTCAGAATATTAGCATTATAAATGCAGGTGATGGAAGACATGCTCACCCTACTCAAGCAATGTTAGATATTTTTACAATAAGAAAATATTTTCCTGATTTTAAAAAAATTAAAGTAGCAATAGTTGGAGATATACTTCATTCGAGAGTTGCTCGCTCTTTAATGCATGCTTTAAGAATTTTAGAGGTTCCTGACATAAGAGTGATTGGACCACAAACACTATTACCAAAAGGGATTGAGTATATGGGGGTAACGCCGTATGTTGATATGGATAAGGGTATAAAAGATTGTGATGTTGTAATAATGCTGAGACTACAAAATGAAAGAATGAACTCTAGTTTCATACCAGATGAACATGAATATTATAATCTTTATGGTTTTTCGCCGAAGAGGCTAGACCTTATTTCAAAAAAAGGAATAGTTATGCACCCAGGCCCAGTTAACCGTGGTGTTGAAATAAGTTCGGAGGTAGCAGATGGAAATAGATCGGTAATTCTTCAGCAGGTTTCAAACGGTATTGCTGTGAGAATGGCAATTTTATCATTATCTATGCAGCCATAGATGAGGAATAGAGAATGAGTGATTTAATTATAAAATCAGGAAATTTAGTTAATCCGGGTGGAGAAATATCTGGTGTGCACGATATTTATGTTAAAGATGGAAAAATAATTGGTATAGATGAAGATACTACTAAACTAAATTCGCCAACAATAATTGATGCCGAAGACCGTATTGTTTGCCCTGGATTAGTAGACTTATCTGTAAGGTTTAGAGAGCCTGGGCTTGAAAAAGAAGCTACAATTCATAGTGAATCTATAGCAGCGGTGTCCTCTGGAGTTACTACCGTATGTTATATGCCTGACACCCAACCAATTATTGATACTCCAGCTCAGATAAAATTAGTAGAGGATATCTTTAAGGGTATAAATCTGTGTAAAGTAAAAGTTTTAGCGTCTCTTACGAAAAATCTTGATGGCAACAGATTAAGTTCTATGATGGAACTTAAGCAAGCAGGAGCGATAGCATTAACAAACTGTTTTAACCCTATAAAAGATTCATTAGTTTTAAGAAGAGCTATGGAATATGCATCCGGCCATGAAATAACAATATTTTACCAACCACAAAATGATTGTTTAGCAAATGACGGTTGTGTACATGAAGGTAAAATTTCAAATAAATTAGGTTTGCCTGGTATACCATCAGCTGCAGAATCTGTAGCTGTAGCTGAAGCAATATTATTAAGTAAATTAACAGGAGTAAAACTTCATTTATGTAGAATCTCGTGTCAAGAATCAATAATGCTAATTAAGAATGCACATTCTGCTGGAATAAAAGTAACTGCAGATGTTGCTATACATCAATTATTTTTTGATGAGAACTCGATTAATAATTTTAATGGTGATTTTCATGTAATCCCACCATTTAGAGCAAACGAGGATTTGATTTCTATTCAGGATGCAATGTTAAACGATACAATAATAGCAGTTTGTTCTGATCACCAACCGCATAACGAAGACGCTAAGCAAGCTCCATTCTCTAATACTCAACATGGAATAGCTTCAATAGAAATTTTGCTCCCATTAATGATGGATTTGGTAGACTCGAATATTATGGATATAAATATGGCAATCTCAAAAGTAACATCTAGCCCTGCTAGTATATTGGGTATAGATGCTGGAGTAATTAGAAAAGGAAGCTCAGCAGATTTATGCATCATGAAAAAAGAAGACTGGGTTTTTGACCAAACAAAAATTCTGAGTTCCGGAAAAAATAATCCGTTTATAGGTAAAAAGTTCAGCACAAGAGTTGATAAAACAATATGTAGTGGAAAAATAGTTTACGAGAATAAATAGCTTGGTAATTATTTAGTATTTAAATTTAAGGGTAAGATATCTTGGAAATTATAAATAAAAATATATTGGATCTTAAAAATAAGATAGTAAATGCTGAGAATAAATATAATAGAATGAATAATAGTGTAATACTTATGGCTGTAAGTAAAACACAAAGTCTAGAAAATATTAAAAAAGCTTATGAGTCAGGACAAAGAGACTTTGGTGAAAATTATATTCAAGAGTCAATAGAAAAAATATCTCAACTTAATTATTTAGATATTACATGGCATTTTATAGGGAAAATTCAAAGTAATAAGTCAAAAATAATTGCCGATAATTTCGACTGGGTACATAGTGTAGATAAGATTACTACCTTGAAAAAGATCAATGATCATAGGCAGATTACAAAAAAAAAATTAAATATATGCATTCAAGTAAATATTGATTCTGAAGAGAGTAAATCAGGAATTGCTCTTAATGAAGTTGAAGAATTTATAAAAAAATGTGAAGAATTTCATTGGATTAATATAAGAGGATTAATGGCTATACCCATGTATCAAGCAGACTATAATTTACAATATAAAACATTTATTAAAATTAAAAATGTATTTGATACCCTTGTAATGAAGGGCTATAAATTAGATACTTTATCAATTGGTATGAGTTCTGATTATAATGCGGCAATAGCAGCTGGATCTACAATAGTTAGAATTGGCACAGCAATATTTGGTGAAAGGAAAAAATGAAAATAGCATTTATAGGTTTTGGGAATATGGCTAATGCATTAATTAATGGCATTATGTCTTCAGATAAAACTCTTGTATCAGACGATATATATATATTTCATAATAAGAAAAAAAATCAGTATACCAAGGAGAAATGTATTTTTTTAAATTCTGGAGAGGCATGCGATCAAATATTTGATGCTATTTTTTTATGCGTAAAACCAAAAGATATTCAGTCTGCGATAAATGAAAATAAAACTTTATTTACAGATAATCAAGTTATTGTTTCAGTCGCAGCTGGTATAACTATAAATAGCATAAAAAGTTTTATACAAAAAAACGTAAGTGTTATAAGAGCAATGCCAAATTTATGTGCAATTTTTAACGAAAGTATTACAGGAATTTGCACCGAACGCTCATTGAGTGAAAATAAAAAAAAATGTGTAGGAGATATTTTTAAAAGTATTGGTCATTTGAGAGAAATTGAAGAAAAAGAAATGCACTCTTTCACAGCATTGTTTGGAAGTGGGCCAGCATATATTATGTATTTTGTTGAGGCTTTAATGCAATCTGAGAGATTCTCGAGCATAAGTGAAGATGACAAATCTCTTTTGATTTTACATTTGTTAAGTAGCACATCAAAAATGTTGTTTATTTCTCAAGATATTAAAGAATTAAGAGAAAAAGTTTCATCAAGAGGTGGTACTACGGAAGCCGCCATAAAAACTTTAGAAGAAAATAATTTTTTTGAGATTGTTGAAAAAGCAATTCAAGAAGCAAGTAAAAAATCTTCTAATATATCAAAATAAGGATTATTAAAATGTCAAACTCATTTCCAGAATTAGGTTTTTTTATAATAGATTTAGCTTTATCTTTCTTGGTTTTAGTCTTTACTTTAAGGATACTATTGTCAACATGTAGTGCTAATGCTCACAATCCAGTTACCCAGTCTATTATAAAAATTACTAGCCCTATAAGAGCTTTGTTTTTCTTTGTGCCAAATTTTGGTAAATTTGAAGTTTCTAGTTTTTTAGTAATTTTTATATGTCACTTTATAAATAGCTATATTCAAATCTCAATATTGGGTAGTGAGATTATCATTGAAAAATTGATGGTATTCTCTTTAAAAAGTTCAATATTTAGCTTATTAAATGCACTTACGATTATTTTTATTATACTAGCTATATCTAGTTGGTTTATCCAATCCCAACAATCAAATAGGAATCCTGCATTAGATATTATCTATCAGATAACCAATCCTATCTTGTCTTTAATAAAAAGAATAATCCCTACTTCTGTTGGAATTATAGATTTCTCAGTAATTATTGCTCTAGTTTTAATTCATTTTGTTCAAAATTTCTTAAATATTATTTTGTAACCAAATTTGTATATTTTAATAAATTCGTATATATTGCCTTAAACACCGATTTGAAGTCAGCTTGCGGGTGGGAAAATACAGCTAAAGCGAAAAACAAGTAAGCACAGCCAGAATTCCCAAACCATATTTATTAGATTTCATATCATGAGATGTGGATTTAAATATGACAAATAAAATTAACGATAATTCAGTTGGTATTGTAAAATCTAAGACTGTTGAAATAAAACAGAATCTTAAGCTTGACTGTGGTAAAGATCTAAAAAATTTTTCTTTAGTTTACGAAACCTATGGTGAATTAAATAGTGAAAAAAATAATGCCATTCTAATTTGCCATGCTTTGTCAGGCGATCACCATGCTGCAGGATATTATAATATTGATGATAGAAAGCCAGGTTGGTGGGATTCATGCATTGGCCCTGGAAAGCCATTTGATACAAATAAATTCTTTATTGTATCTTTAAATAATTTAGGTGGATGCATGGGGTCTACTGGACCTAATACTATAAACAGCGAGACAGGTCTCGAGTACGGGCCTGATTTTCCTATAGTTACTGTTAATGATTGGGTGAACAGTCAAAAACTTTTAGCTGACTATTTAAATATAAATAAATGGGCTTGTGTAATTGGAGGAAGTCTTGGTGGAATGCAGGCACTTCAATGGACAATAAGTTATCCTGACAAAATAAAAAATGCAATTGTAATTGCTTCAGCAGCAAAATTGTCAGCACAAAACATTGCATTTAACGAAGTTGCTAGACAAGCCATTATAACTGATCCAGAGTTTCATGATGGTCGTTACAATAACTATAATGTTGTTCCAAAAAGAGGTTTGAGTATAGCAAGAATGCTTGGCCATATAACATACTTATCAGATGATTCCATGAGGCAGAAGTTTGGAAGAGATTTGAGAGAGGGTAAATTACATTTTGGATATGATGTTGATTTTCAAGTTGAAAGTTACTTGAGATATCAAGCTCAGGCATTTGTGGAAAGATTTGATGCAAACACCTATTTATTGATGACAAAAGCATTAGATTATTTTGATCCAGCAAAAGAATATGACGATGATTTATCTAAAGCTTTTCAGAATACTAAATCAAGATATTTGGTAGTATCATTTACAAGTGATTGGAGATTTTCTTCCTCAAAATCACATGAAATAGTAAAATCACTTGTTAAAGCTAGAAAGAATGTTTCATATTCTGAGATAGAAGCAAATCATGGGCACGATGCTTTTTTGATGCCCATACCGCAGTACTTGGAAGTTTTAAGAAATTTTATGGAAAATGTGTAATGGATAGAAAAGACTTTAAAATTATATCGGAATGGATAAAGAAAGATTCAACAGTACTAGATTTGGGCTGTGGAGACTCAACATTGTTAAAGTATTTGATAGTAAATAAGAATGTTTCTGGATATGGTTTTGAAAAAAATATACAAAAAGTTCAAGAATCTATAAAAAAAAATATTAATGTCATTCAAGCAGATTTTAATATTGGATTAGAAAAATATTTTAATAGTAATTTTTTTGATTACGCAATTATGACACAAGCATTACAAGAAAATAAAAATCCAGATCATATAATATTAGAGATGTTAAGAGTTGCAAGGGAAGGAATAGTAACTTTTCCAAATATGGGATTCTGGAGAAATAGATTCCAACTCGGATTTCTTGGCCGTATGCCCGTATCAAATGCACTGCCAAATGACTGGTACAATACCCCCAATATTCATTTATGTACATTCAGTGATTTTGAAAATCTGTGTAAAAGTTTAGAGATAACTATTATAGAAAAGAAAGTTTTGAATGATAAATATTCTTCCAATTTTCTTGCAAAACTGCTTCCTAACCTTTTTGGGGAAATTGCTTTGTATAAATTTAAGAAAGAATAATTAAATTAAATTGTATCGATTTTTTCTTTTATAAAATCTGAGTGATTTAAATATAGAAGTTCAGATATTTTCCTAATTCTATGTTCTTCATATTTATCTACTTCATTATCAGCTCTGGCTATTTTCCATGCTATATTAATAAGTTTTATTTTCTCTTTCTTTGTGTAACTCTCATTAATTAATCTAATATATTTTCTTAAACAATTTGTGTCTTTGTGTAATTTTTGAGCCTCTTCATTTAACCAAAGTGCTTTCTTCTTTGATAAATTCAAGTCCTTTTCAAAAAATCTTATCATTTTTTCAATCTCAACATCTTTTATCTCAAAGTCAGAATAACTAACTTCTATGAGAATAATAGCGCATGCCAAGCTAATATCTGACATTTTGTCATTATCATTATTATTTTTTTTAAAAAATTTCTTGAAAAAATTTATCATAGTTTATAATCTTACCCTAAATTTTACGATTAAATAAATTTTAAATCAGTTATTATATTTTATCAAATTATGTTATTCATAATTTATTTTATTGGGATATAATAAATCAAAAATTAATTTCGGTGGACTATGGCAGACTATACAGAAGAAGAGTACATGTACATAACAAAGACAGTTATGGATGTTTTAGATTCTTGGAATCTTACAACAGAGCAAACTGTTCAGGTATTAGGTCTCTCCAGTCAAACAAAGAAAAGACAACTAGATAAATACAGAACTTTAAAAGCTTTTCCAAAAGATGATTTGATTATTAAAAGATTAAGCCATGTAGTTGGAATTTCTGATGCATTAAGAACAACGTTTCCAAGAAACCTAAATATGTCTGAAAAATGGATGAAGACAGAACATAGGAGGTTTAATAACGAAACTCCTTTATCAGTTATATTAGCAGAAGGCATAAACGGACTATGTAAAGTTAGGGCAGAGTTAGATTGTACATTTGCTTGGAATGCCTCAGCACAAATTTAAAAAATATCATGCAGAAACTTTATTCTATAAAAAATTCTAAATTACATGGTAAAGGTTTATTTGCTAGCTGCAATATAAAAGCCGGTACAAATATTATTGAATATATCGGAGTAAAAATTACAAAAGCTCAATCTGACAAAATAGCTGAAACACAGTTAAAAAAAGCTCAAAAAAATAGAGAAGAGGGTCAAGTTTATATTTTTACTTTAAACGAAAAATACGATATTAATGGCAACGTTCCTTATAATAAAGCACGGTTAATGAATCATTCATGCAATCCCAATTGTGATACAGACATAATTGACGATAAAATTTGGATAAGGTCTTTTAAAGATATAAAAAAGGGACAGGAATTAACTTATGATTATGGTTTCTCTTTTGATTCAGATGATTTTAGAGATCATGTATGCAAGTGCGGGTCAAAAAAATGTGTTGGATTTATAGTTACTGAAACAGATTGGAAGAAACTTAGAAAGTTTTTATTAAAATTAGCTAATAATTGTACTAAAACAAATTAATAATATTCTCATTAAATTTATCAATACCGTCTATAGATATGTATTTTTCTATAACCTGATTTTTTTTATTTGAATCTGGAGAATTTATAGCAATAACATTTTTTATTCCATTTCTTATAGCGTATTTTAAAACATCTTGATTATCGTCAATAAAAATAGTTTTTTCTTTGTTGTAGATAACTTCTTTGTCTACATAACTCCAGAAAATATCACTTTCTTTTATGAATCCAAAATCTTGTGAAGAAATTATTTTGTCAAAATATCCCCATAACTTTGTTTGTGTAAGTTTTACATTTAGCATTTTTCTTGGACAATTTGTAAGAAGTAGGATTTGAATATTATGTTTTTTTAATTTGAGAAGGAATTCAGTAACTCCTGGAAAAATATTTATTCTATTTTTTGTTATTATTAACTCAGCAGCGAGATCAATTTTCAATATATCACTCCAATAGTCTATACTGTACCATTCAATTGTATTTTGTTTTTCTTTATATTTCTTTTCGAATTCTTTTTTTGCAGATTTGAAAGTGATATTATTTTTTTTAGCATATAAATACGGTATGTGCTCATGCCAAAAATAGTTATCGTATGCAAGATCTAGCAAAGTACCGTCCATATCTAAAAAAAACGTTTCTATTGAGTCCCATTTCATCTAATCTATCTTAATAACTTTTTATTTATTTGAGATACATGATATCAGAAAAAAAATACTCGTTATTAGTTAACTTATTATTACAAGTAATGTTTGTAGGTATCCTTCTTGGCTTATTTAGGACTGCTGTACCAGCCTTATCTGAAAGCATCTTCAACGTCCCAAAAAACTCTTTTATTTTTTTATCGATGTTTATTATTGCCTTTGGGATAATCAAAGGTGTAGCAAACTATTACGCAGGTATCCTTGCTGATAAATATAATAGAAAAAGTGTTCTTTTGGCTGGTTGGCTCATTGCTATTCCAGTTCCATTTATAATATATTTTGCAACAAACTGGTATTACATAATACTTGCAACATTTATTATTGGTATTAATCAAGGTCTCACATGGTCGGTAACTCAAATAGCAAGTGTTGATATCACTAAAAATGATAGAAGAGGTTTTGCTGTAGGTCTTAATGAATTCTCAGGTTATTTTGGAGTAGCGATTGGCGGAATATTAGTAAGCTATATGACATCAATACTGCCAATTAAAATAGCGCTATTTTCTTTTAGTATAATATTTATTTTAATAGCGCTTTTATATTGTATATTTTTAATCGAAGATACAAAAAAATTTGCAAATATTTCAAATAATGAAAATCCAAAAAATATCTTTTTTTATGTTACGTGGAAAAATAAAAAACTCTTTGCATATTCACAAGCAGGCCATGTTGAGAAATTTGTTGATACATGTATATGGATTTTTTTTCCAATATACTTATTTAATAATGGAATAACTTTGATAGAGATAAGTTATATAGTTGGCACTTATGCTGTTACGTGGGGTATTCTACAAATATTTTCAGGTTTGTATTCTGATTATGTAGGAAGAAATTTATTAATTATATCAGGAATGTTAATTTGCTCGATTTCTCTACCAATGTGTCTGTTAAGTTTAGAATTTAGCTGGTGGATCATGTGTAGTATTTTCTTGGGTTTTGGAATGGCATTGTTATACCCTTCTATAAGTTCAGCTGTAAACGATAATTGTGAAGATAATTGGAGAGCAACTGGGATTGGAATATACAGGTTTTGGAGAGATACTGGTTATGCCTCAGGTGCATTAGGATTAGGAATTGTAACTAGCTTTTTAAATATAGAATCAGGATTTATATTTGTATCATTCAGTATGCTAGTGTCAACTTTAATATTAATTTTAATAATAAAAAAAAATGAGTACTAAACTAAATAAAAATGTATTTGGTGAAACTATAGAAGTATGTAGCAAAGAAACTATGACTGGCTATTTGAGAAGTGGATCATGTGAAACTCTAGATGATGATGTTGGCAGCCATACTGTATGTGCAAAAGTTACAAATAAATTTCTTGAGTATTCTAAAAGTAAAGGTAATGATCTAATCACACCCAGACCTGAATTTGATTTCCCAGGATTAAAAGAAGGTGATAAATGGTGTGTATGTGCTATGCGTTGGCTAGAGGCTTTGAATGATAATGTTGCACCTCCAATAGTAATTAAGAGTACAAATATCTTAGCTTTAGAAATTATAGATATCGATTTATTGAAAAAACATGCAATAGATTTATCTTAAAAAAGAAATATTTTTTTATGTATTATCTCGTAAGCCTCGTTAGCAAGTTCTTTTCTTTCTTTATTAGGAATAATCTCCTCAAAAATTGATACTTCAGTATGTATACCATTTAGTTTCAAAATATTTATTATAGAATCTATAAAAGTAATCTCCCCATAGTACGCAGGTGCAGATGTAAATTTATTATTTTTAAAATACCTTATGCATATAGGCAAAATGTTTTTATTTGAATTAATTGCAATCTGAAATAAATTACTTTTAAACCTTAAGAGCCTTGCTCCATCAGTTGAGCTTCCTTCAGGGAAGATGCAAATATGTTCACTATTTAATAAATCATTATCGATTGAATTTGTAATATTTTTAACATCTGAGGGTTTTTTTCTATTAATAAATATTGTATTTGTTTGTGACGCAAGAAAACCAATGAAGGGCCATTTCTTTACATCATCTTTAGCTATAAAAACCATTGGATGCAAAGAGTTATAAATAATAATGTCTAGCCATGATATGTGATTAGAAAATATTAGAAAGCAATTATTTTTAAAATGATTTATTAAAGTTTTTTTATCAAGAATTTTAACATTTAAAATAATTAGGAGTATTTCTGACCATTTTCTGATAATTAAATTCTTTAGATTTTTATTATTAGTGATAAATAGCAACGATATAATACACCCGAATATTATATGCATAAATATAAGAAATAATTTAATGTAGACCATGAAAGGCATTATATATCAATTTTTTTGTAAACAAATCGTGTAATAGAAATGTCACTAAAAAAAAATATTTTTGTAATATTTCAATATTATCATGTTTATTCATATAAAAACCTCTTTAAGGAGAAAATATATGAGACAAATATTACCTCAAAAAAATTCATTTTTGAAAACCCAAGCATTCTTTCATAAAACAAAATATTTTTTTTCAAAAAATAAAATACAGGAAAATATACCGCAAATATATGCAACATGGGCAAAGACAAAGAAAGACATAAAAGAAGTACAAAAATTAAGATATAAAGTCTTTGCTAAAGAGATGGGTGCTAAAATTCCAGGAAGAATAGACAAAGACATTTATGATGATTTTTGCGATCATTTGATGATACGAGACGCATTTAATGGAAAAGTTGTTGGAACCTATAGAGTCTTAACACAAGAAAATAAGAAAAAAATTGGGAGTTTTTATACTGAGTCAGAATTTAAATTAAATAAGTTAATTACTGATAATGAAAGTGTAGTTGAATTAGGCAGAGCATGTGTGCATAAAGATTATAGAAATGGTGCTGTAATTATTTCGTTATGGAGTGAGTTAGGTAAATTTATGAAAGCTAATAATTATGAGAAGATGATTGGATGCTCAAGCATATCTTTATTAGACGGCGGTCAATATGCTTCTGATGTTTATAATTATTTATCTATACAAAACAAAATTAATTATAATTATGGAATAGAGCCAAAAAGATCATTTGACGTTCTCAAGTATTCTAAAAAACAAAATGTTCAGTTACCTTCATTATTAAAAGGATATATTCGAATAGGCGCTGAAGTTTGTGGAAATCCTGCATATGATGAAAATTTTAGAACAGCTGACTTTTTTACATTATTTGATATAAATAAAATAAATGAAAAGTATGCAAAAAGGTTTTTGAAGTAACAATATTCTATCAATGGTGGCTCGGGGCAGAATCGAACTGCCGACACGAGGATTTTCAGTCCACTGCTCTACCAACTGAGCTACCAAGCCATTAATATTAATAATAAATTTAGAAAAAAGTGAGTATACACTAATGGACTCATAGATGAAGTTAAGATTTAAATATATTATTAAAGAAAATACAGCAAAGAATAGAAAGTATTAGTATTTTATTATATTTAAATTAATAAGAATTCTTATAATTAAAATAAAAAATAGTTTTATAATCAATAGCTTATATTATGAAATTTGCATATATTTTGCTTGTAATTAAGGGTTTATTTTTATATTTAAATCCTTAGAATGTGAGTGTAGTTAAAAAAATATATATTAAAATAACTCGAGGATAAAACGATATGATTAAATTATTAGATTTTAGCAAAAAACTTTTTGCATCACTTCTAGTAGTAATCGCTTTACCAACATTAGCATTAGCAGGTGGGCACGGCGGTGCTCTTGATACTGGTGATTCGGTTGGGATTACTTTCTGGATAATTTCTATAGCAATGGTTGCATCTACAGTATTTTTTATTGTGGAGCGCGATAGAGTAAGTGCAAAATGGAAAACATCATTAACTGTAGCCGGCTTAATTACTTTAATAGCTGCTGTACACTATTTCTATATGAGAGAAGTATGGGTGTCTACAGGTGATTCACCAACTGTATTTAGATATATAGATTGGTTACTAACTGTACCTTTACAAATGATTGAGTTCTACTTAATCCTAGCTGCTGTAACAGCAGTTTCTGCTGGCGTTTTCTGGAGACTATTAATTGGTACTCTTGTAATGCTTATAGGTGGTTTTGCGGGTGAAGCTGGAATGATGTCTCATATGACAGGTTTCATTATTGGAATGATTGGTTGGTTATACATTCTTTATGAAATCTTTGCTGGTGAAGCTTCTAAAGCAAATGCTTCTAGTGGAAGTGCAGCATGTCAAACAGCGTTTGGTGCAATGCGTTTAATTGTAACTGTTGGTTGGGCTATCTATCCACTAGGATATTTCTTAGGATACTTAGCTGGCGGTACAGACCCAGCAACTGTTAATATAGTTTATAACTTAGCTGATTTTGTTAACAAAATCGCGTTTGGTGTAGTTATATGGGCAGCAGCTGTTAAAGAATCTGCGTAAGTAGAATTCTTAATAAGTTTAACTAAAGGCTCGCTGTAACTAGTGAGCCTTTTTTATTTCCTAGTATTTTTATGAAAAAAATTATTATCATTGGATCTGGTTTTGGTGGCCTTTCAATTACTTCAAGATTACGAAGTAAAGGTTTTGATACAACATTAATAGAAAAGCATGGTGATCTTGGTGGAAGAGCAAGAACATTCTTGCATAACAATTATAAGTATGATGCTGGCCCTACTGTTATAACAGCACCATATTTAATAGATGAGCTTTTTTCAATACATTCAGAAAAGTTAAGTGATTATGTAAACTTACTACCAGTAAAGCCATGGTATAGATTTTTATTTGAAAATGGAGAATATCTTGATTATGGAGATAAATTAAGTACTACGGTTAAAGAAATAAAATTAAAATATGGATATGAAAATGCAAAGTCATATTTAAAATTAGTAAAGCATAGTAAAAGAATTTTTAATAAAGCCTTTATTGAGCTTTCCGACGAACCTTTTGAAAGTCTTGGTAGTATGGTAAAACATCTTCCGGAATTAATCAGAATAAGATTTGATAGGTCCGTTTATCAGGCTGTAGATAAATACATAGGCAACAAAAATTTAAATCAGGCATTAAGTATGCACCCATTGTTAGTTGGTGGAAATCCATACAGTACAACATCAATATATCTATTAATACAATATTTAGAGTGGAAATGGGGAGTATTTTACGCAGAAGGCGGTACAGGAAAAATAGTGGATGGTTTAGAGAAGCTTTTATTAAATAAAGATGTTGAGATAAAGAAAAATACGGAAGCGCATAAAATAATTGTAAGTAAAAATAAAGTTATAGGTGTTGAAACGAATGAAGGAATTATTAGTTGCGATGCTGTTGTATGTAATTCTGACCCTACATATACATACAAAAATTTACTTGGATACAAACCTAATAAAATATCTAATAATTTTAACTTAAAACATTCAATGAGTTTATTTGTATTATATTTTTCTACTAAAAAAATCTATAAAGACGTAAAGCACCATACAATAGTATTTAGTAAGAGACACTATGAGTTACTAAATGATATTTTTAATAAAAAAATATTTGTTAATGATCCTAGCTTATATCTTCATAGGCCCGGAGCAACTGATTCTTCTATGATACAAAATAATAATGACACATTTTATGTTTTAGCTCCTGTACCTAATAACTTAAGTAATATTAACTGGGATGAAAGAGGAGATGAGCTATCATCTATAATAATTGATACATTACAAGAAAAAATTATGCCAGAATTGTCCAAAAATATAGTGGATAGTTTTTACATAACTCCAAATTATTTCGAGAATGAATTAAATACTTATGCTGGAAGTGGTTTTGGAATACAGCCAATTTTTACGCAATCCGCATATTTTAGATATGGGAATAAAGCGAAAGAAACAAAAGGGTTATATTTTGTGGGTGCAAGCACTCATCCAGGAGCAGGAGTCCCTGGTGTATTATCAACAGCAAAAGTAACTGAGAAATTAATTTTAAGAGATTATGGGGATAGTAAATAACAAAGATATAATATATCAGAATAGTAAATCTTTCTTCTGGGCAAGTAAGTTTTTACCTAAAGGCACCTTAGAAAAAGTAATAAATATTTATTCGTTCTGCAGAATTCAAGATGACATAGTTGACGAGGGATTGTTAATTGAAAATTCAAAGGAAGCTTTAGAGTTAAAAGCAATAATAAAATCATATGGCATTAGTGAAGAATTAATAAGTGAATTAATAGATGGAATTAATTCTGATATAAATTTTACAAGATATAAAGATAATGCAGAATTGCTAAGATATTGTTATAAAGTTGCTGGTGCTGTAGGACTTATGATGCTTAGTGCTTTAGAGATAAAAGCAAAAGATGCAAGATATTTTGCAATAGATTTAGGTATAGCAATGCAGCTTACAAATATATCAAGAGATATAGTCCAAGATTATAAGAAAAATAGAATTTATTTGCCAGAAAATACTGGAATAGATAAAATTTGTATGAGCAATATGACAGATCAAAATCAAAAAAAAATACAAAAAACCGTTAAAAACCTATTAATAAAAGCAGATATTTTTTATAAAAGCTCACTAAATGGTATGAGATTTATACCAATACAATCAAGAATATCCATACTCATAGCTTTGAGAATATATCAGGCTATAGGTAAAAAAATAAGAAATACTGGATTAATGTTCTTACATGAAAATATTTATGTATCTAAAAAAGAAAAATTATTTATAGTAATTAAAACAATATTTGAATTTTTAATATTTTTTTTAATACCTTTATTTAGAAAAAAACATAATAAATATCTTCATGAATCACTTATAGGATTACTTGATGTTAATGCAAAATAACTATGATTATATTATTATCGGGGCAGGTTGCGCAGGCTTAAGCTTAGCATACAGATTGTTAAATAAGAGTCATACAGTTTGTATAATTGAATCTAGTGATGATATTAATAAAAGAAATAAATTATGGTCTTTTTGGGATACATATGAGACGCCTTTTAATCATTTAATTAAAAAGAAATGGAAAAATTTATTGATCAGCAATGAAAATGAATCAATAAAAATAAATTGTGAAGATTATAATTATCAAAGTATAAGTTCATTAGATTTCAATAATTTCATTTTAGATAAAATTAATACTAGCAGTAATATTGATATTTTATTTTCTTTAGAGGTTAAACAAATAGTTAAAAAAAATAGTGATGTTGTAGTAATTACAGATAAAGATGAATACTTTTGTAGTCATGTATTTGATAGTAGACCAAATAATAAAAAAACATTTATGAAGCAGCAATTTTTTGGAGCTTACATAAAATCAAAAGAAGATATTTTTGATGATAAACTTGCTGCTTTTATGGAATTTACAACTATAAAAAATAAATTTCACTTCAATTATATTCTTCCGTTCTCAAAAAATATGGCATTAATAGAATCTACATTCTTCTCTTGCAATGAAGAAAAAAAATTGCTTAATAAGGAATATATAAATGAATATATGAGGGAAAAATATGGTGATAAGGAATATGTTATAGAAAAAACAGAGTTTGGGTCTATACCTATGGACATAGGAATAAATAGCCTATCAGAGCGATTTATAACAAAAATAGGGTCTTTTTCTGGGGCAACTAGAGCAAGTACAGGATACACATTTATAAATATTCAAAGGCAAGTGGATTACCTTATGAAGATAATCCCAAACATTCAAAAAAATAAGATTAATAAACATTTTCATAAATTTATTCTAAGAAAAATGGATAGTATTTTTCTAAGAATTATTTCTAGAAATCCAGATTATATGAAAATTGCTTTGATGGATCTATTTAGAACAAGTTCGCATAAAGCGCAAATTAGATTTCTTTCAGATATGCCTAGTATTTTTGATATTATGAAAATAATATTTTATCTACCTAAATTAAAATTTTTATTATACGCGTTAGGGATAAGAGAAAAAAATGATAAATAAAATAAATAATTTTCAAAAAGGGTTATTTATTATATTGAGTACTTTTAGCTTAATATTTCTTCAATATTCTAATCTAACAAATAATCTAAATAATCAGATATATTTACTATTTTTTTTAGTATCTTTAATCGGCATACCGCATGGTTTTTTTGATTTCTCAATAGGTAAAATAATATTTAAAAAGTATGCAAGATTTTGGTCATTATATTTTGTTACTATCTATATTTTCATTACTTTTGCATATTTTATAGCATGGTTTATTATTCCTGGAATATCATTAATATTCTTCTTATTTATAGCTGCCTATCATTTTGGATTTGAAGATTATAACTATTTTAAAAATGGAAAAACTATATATATTAATATTAATATTTTTATTAAAGGATTGATCATAGTTTTCACACCAATATTATTTCATTTTGATAATGTGAACTATTTATTTTATTTACTAATTGGGTATGGTGTTTCTGGAATAGAATTCAGTTTAACTCAAAAGACATTATTTATATTTTTATCAATATCTCATATAATTTTTGAAAAAGATAAAAATTATCTTCATAAATTTGAGGGTTTATTTTGTTTTGGAAATTTCATCTTACTTCCACCGTTGATATCTTTTACATTGTATTTTTGTTTTTTACATTCAGCTAGACATTTTATAGAATCAATTTATATAACGAAGCTTATGCCAGATAATTTTACTATTAAAGGGTTTTTAATTTTTATTATAATTTGTTCTTTATTCTTTTCATTGGCATCTGTTACATTGATTTCAAATATTTATGAGATATCTATCAATGAGACTATAATTAAATATATTTTTATTATTTTAGCTTGTTTGACACTTCCACATATGATTTTTAACATGTGGCCTTACGATAAAAAATAATTAATATTACTCGGGCTTGAAGTCTTTTGGTACTTCAGACCCTTCTCCAAAAAAAAACTTTTCCATTTCTTCTTCAAGAAAAGTTCTGGCTTTTGGTTCAATTGGGGTTAATCTATATTCATTTATAAGCATTGTCATATGTTTTAGCCAAAGGGCCCAAGCTTCTTTTGATATATTTTCAAAAACTTTTTTCCCTAATTCTCCTGGATAAGTTGGTCTCTCAAGACCTTCTAGCTCTTTTTTAAGCTTTAAGCACATTACCATTCGCATTAATCCAACTCCTCTTTTAATTTTTTAATAGTCATAATTACTGGTTTAGCTGAACCAATCTTATCATAAATATTTTTCCAGTAATAATCTCCCTGATCTATTTTTTTTGATAAGACAATTTTTAACACATTTATATCAAGCTTTAGATGTGTAAGTTTGTGATCAATATGGTAATAATTAAAAACTTTGCCAAGCATATTATTTTTCTCTAAAAATTTTTTATACTCTGCAATATTGTTAAAACTCGGAAGATTCCACAAATTAGACCAAATTCCATCTTTAGGATTTTTTTTCATCAATATTAAGTTTTTTTCTTTATAATCTTGAATGAGTAACAAATATAATTTTAATTTTTTATGTTTTAATTTTTGTTTTTTTTCTGGGATAGAGTGCGTTAAATTTAATCTAAATGCATCACAGTTTATACTTACTGGACATTTTTTACATAAAGGAATATTCTTGGTGCAAATCAAAGAGCCTAAATCCATAATCGACTGTGTGTAAACATTATTATTATTACTAGGTAGCAGTGATTCTGATATGTTCCATAAATTTTTTTCATTATTTTTTTCTCCTGTCACAGCAAAGTATCTTTTTATTACTCTTTTGACATTCCCATCTAAAATTGGATATTTTTTATTATATGCTAGTGCCAAAATAGCTCCAGCCGTAGATCTTCCAATCCCAGGAAGCTCTAGGATATCATCATATAATTTTGGAAATTCGTATTTGTATTTACTTTTTAAAATTTGAGAAGATTTGTAAATATTTTGGGCTCTTCTGTAGTAGCCTAAACCAGACCAGGATTCTAAGATATCATCAAGATTTGAGTTTGAAAGAGATTTTATATTAGGGTATTTTTGTATAAATTCTTTGTAGTATGGAAGTACTGTTTTAACTTGAGTTTGTTGAAGCATGACTTCGGATATCCATACTTTATAAGGGCTGATATTTATTTGCCAAGGTAAATCATGCCTACCATTTTCTTTATGCCACAAAATTAAGTTTTTGGAAAATGTGTTTAATTTATGCTTATTTTTCTCTTGCCCAATCACCTGAAGCACCACCCTTCTTTGATTCAAGTTGAATATCAGTGATTTTCATTCCCCTGTCTATTGATTTGCACATATCATAAATTGTAAGGAGACCAATTTGAACTGCGGTTAGAGCCTCCATCTCGACCCCTGTTTGACTTGATGTTGATACAGTCGCTTCACAATAAACATATTTTTTGGAAGCATTAACTCTAAAAATTACAGAAACCGATGATAAATTTATATTGTGACAAAGAGGAATTAGATCAGATGTTTTTTTTGCTGATGTAATAGCAGCAATACGAGCAACTCCTAAAACATCACCTTTCTTATGACTCCCTTCTTTAATTTTTTTTATAGAACTACTGGACATATAAATCTTGCCACTGGCTAGCGCTATTCTATTTGTGTTATCCTTATCTTGGATATTAACCATATGCGCATCGCCAGATTTCGTAAAATGGGTAAGATTTTTTTTCATTTAAATATGTTTGTTGTTTTTTTATAGTGTACCAAAATATGAAAATAAAAGTAATTTACTTAGCAAGATTATCGGAGGACATGGGTAAAAAAGAGGAATATGTTGAATTACCAGAACCTAAGTCTACAATTAACGATATTTTCTTGAAGCTGAAACTTAATGAATTAAATTATAAAATTTATTCAGCTAAAAATTATGAACACTCAGATTTTACTTCTGATTTAAAAGATAATGATGAAGTAGCATTTTTCCCTACAATTACTGGAGGTTAGAAAATTATTTCAATAGGAGAAATGCTGTTCTATTACCTCGCTGAACATGAACTACAAGCTCTGAATCATTTTCACCCGAAACAATTTCTAAATCTTTAATCGCTTGAACAGGAATATTATTTATGGATAATATTATATCGTTTACTCTAATACCTACAGCATATGCTCTGCTATTTTTTTTGATTTTAATTATCTTTATTCCATTTATTTTTCCGTATTCAGGCATATCTTTTGTTATTTCTCCAAAAATTATGCCTTGAAGTCTAGTATTTATTTTTATTCCATCTTTTTTTGAATATTTTGGTTCTGTAATTTTGACATTAGTTTTGAAAATTTTTCCTTTTCTATTTATTTCCATAGAAATTATGCTATTAAGTTTTAGAAGGCCTATTTTATTTCTTACTGCCGCTGTATTTTTCACAGTTTCTTTATTAATCTTTATAATTACATCGCCAACTTTCAAGCCAGCAAGATCTGCTGGAGAATCTTTCTGAACTTGCGTTATTATTGCTCCTTTATTATTTGTATTTATTCCAAAAGCTTTAGATAAATCACTTGTTAGGTCTTGAGCTGATACGCCAAGATATCCTCTTCTAACCTTCCCGTATTTTATTAACTGTTCTGTTACGTCTAAGGCCATGTTTACTGGTATTGCTAATCCTATCCCAACACTTCCAGAGCCACCTCTTGAGCCAATAATGGCAGTATTAATTCCAATCAGCTCTCCTTTTAAATTGACTAAAGCTCCCCCAGAATTACCAGGGTTAATTGATGCATCTGTTTGTATAAAGTTCTCATATGCCTCAATACCTAAACCAGACCTTCCTAGTGCACTAACAATCCCAGATGTTACTGTCTGTCCAATACCAAATGGGTTCCCAATAGCTACAACAAAGTCACCGACTCTTAGTCTCTCAGAATCAGAGAATTTTAATGACGTTAAATTGTCTGGCAATATTTTTATAACAGCAATATCTGAAGCAGGGTCTGCTCCAACTAGAGTGGCTTTAAATTCTCTACCATCATGAAGCTTAACTTTTATATCTTTAGCTTTGGCGATCACGTGATTATTAGTGATTATATACCCTTTTTTATCATTTATTATTACACCCGAACCTAGACCTGATCTATTTTTTTTTCTTGATTTTTGTTGACCAGGAATATTAAAAAATTTTCTTAAAAAAGGATCGTCAATATAATTACTTCTTTCTTGAGTTTCACTAATAGTATAAATATTTACAACGGCAGGAGTTACATTTTCTAGCATTGGGGCAAGAGAAGGAACTCCAGCACTAAATAGGTTTGAGTCATTAGAGTAAGAAGATGCGGAAAAAAGCATCAAAGTCACCAAAGTTATTTTTTTTAAGATACTCATATTAATTTAACTTTTATTTTCAAATCTTCCTAAATCTATATTCTTTCTTACATTATCAGAACTAAATATCTTACCACTCATTGCTATATAAACACCCTTATCTAATGTTTGAGCAGCTGCAAATGCATAACCTGAATTAAATATTGCATCTGTTTTTTTAAATCTTGCTGGTTGCATTGCCCCTGTTAAAACTATAGTTTTATTTTGGATATCTTCTAAGAATTTAGCTGTTTCAATCATAGTATCTGTGCCGTGAGTAATAATTATTCTTTCTTCTTCACACTCAATAACAGATTGCTTTATTAATTCCCTTTCTTCTTGATTTATATCAAGACTATCTTTTTTTAAGATAGATTGTACTCTAAAGTCAGAAGTTACATTCCCTTCATCAAGGATCGAAGATATGCAGGGTTCACCAATACTATATTCACTGTTAGCATCAAAATATACTTTATCAAATGTGCCTCCAGTTGTAAGGATTGCTATGTTCATAATTACTATTCTCCAATACTATTCAGACTATGTTATTATCTAGAATGTGTAATTCTTCACAAAAATAAGAAATAAGCAAATTTATTTTATTTATCAATATTTTGAGATAGTTAATATGAGAAAAAATGGACGAAAGCCTGATGAATTAAGGAATATATCGATAACAAAAGATTATATTTCTCACCCAGAAGGATCAGTTTTAGTAGAGTTTGGAAATACTAAAGTTATATGTAATGCAACAATTGAAAATAACGTACCTCGCTTCCTAAAAGGAAAAAATATGGGTTGGGTAACAGCGGAATACGGAATGTTACCTAGATCTACAAACGAAAGAATGAGAAGGGAAGCAAAAATGAAGCAAAGTGGAAGAACAATGGAGATTCAAAGACTTATTGGTCGTTCTTTAAGATCCTCAGTTAACCTTGATAAATTAGGAGATAGATCGATTACTATAGATTGCGATGTAATTCAGGCTGATGGGGGCACTAGAACAGCTTCTATAACAGGTGGTTTTGTAGCGCTTTGCTTGGCATTAAGAAATCAGGATAGCGATGATTTTAGTTCTACTGATGCTATTAAATCTTTCACAGGATCTGTTTCATTAGGAAAAGTTGATGGGGAGATTGTATTAGATCTTGATTATGAAGAAGATTCAAATGCAGAAACGGACATGAATTTTATAATGAACGATGAAGGTAATTTTATTGAAATTCAAGGGACAGCTGAAGAAGGCTCTTTCTCGCAGAATGAATTAAATGAAATGGTTGCTTTAGCAACTCAGGGAATTAAAGACATTATTGCCATACAAAAAAAGACATTAAATAGTTATGAGTAAGATTGTTTTAGCCTCAAATAATCTTCATAAAATAAAAGAGTTTGAGGCAATATTAGGTAGAGAAAATATAGAGTTAATTCCTCAATCTCAATTAGAGATTCCTGAAGTACCAGAAACAGGCCTCACTTTTGTTGAAAATTCAATATTAAAGGCAAGAAATGCTTCTTTGTTAGCTAATTTACCTGCTATAGCAGATGATTCAGGAATAGAAGTCGATGCATTGTCAGGAAGGCCAGGCATTTATTCAGCTAGATATGCAGGCGAAGAGTGCGATGATGAAGCTAATAATAAATTACTGTTAAAAGAGCTGAAAGGTGTCCCTTTAGAAAAGAGAACTGCAAGATATAGATGTTCAATAGTGTTTTTGAGAAAATATGATTACCCAACACCTAAAATCTTCGACGCTACTTGGGAAGGCTTTATAGGGACGGAAGAAGTTGGAAAAAATGGATTCGGCTATGACCCTTTGTTTTATTTGCCAGAATTTCAATGCACAGCAGCGGAATTACCAGAAAATCAAAAAAATTCTGTTAGTCATCGAGGAAAAGCTCTTGAGGCCTTTCAAATGGAAATCAAGGCATTATTTGCTAAAAAGATATAATATTTTGGTAAAATAAATTTAAATAAATGTTGATTTTTTTAATTTTTGTTTAAAGCCTAGTAAAAAATGAGGGAATTTATTCACAGTTAATTTTTTTGTCAACTTTTTTTACATATTTATTAAAATATTTTTAAAACATATTAAAAGAAAATTTATGTATATTTATCAATAACTTATATTGTACAAAAATTGAACAATTTGATAGTTATGAAAGAATGTTTGAAGGTTAGTGAAAAAAATAAGTTTTTTGCACAGACTTATCCACAATTTTTGTGGATATAAAAAATTCCTCTAGAAAACAGATATTTATGTTTATTAATTAATATGAAATAGCAAAGTACAACCTAAATATAGGTGCTTTTCTAATTAAATTTAGTATTTAGGGCAATTTAGCTTGTGACTACATCTTACTTTAGGTATCATTCATTTTCTTAAATTTAATGATATTATGAGATTATGAAAAAAGATATTCATCCTGAGTACCGAGATGTTTTATTCCACGACACTGGCGCGGACACATATTTCTTAATAGGCTCAACAATAAAAACAGATGCAACTAAAGAATGGGAAGATGGGAAAACTTATCCATATTGCAGTCTTGATATCTCGTCTGTTTCTCATCCATTTTATACGGGCAAACAAAAAATCATTGATACTGCTGGCCAGGTAGATAAGTTTAAGAAAAGATATAACAAAACATAAATTTCACTTAATTCTTCTTTAAATTAGCAATCTTTTTGGGCAATATGAGCTTATGGATAGAAGATCATTTTTAAAAGCATCAACTTTATTTTCTCTAGGTGGAACTCTCACATCTTGTGCAACAAATCCTGTTACAGGCGAGAAAGACCTAATTTTATTAAATGAGGACGAGGAAGCAGAATTAGGAAGAAATTCGCATAAGCAAGTAATGAAGGCGTATAGTTCCTATAACGACCCTGAGCTCCTCAAATACGTTACATACCTTGGAGAAAAGCTAGCTACAGTTAGCCATAGAAACGAATTGATCTACCATTTTTCGGTGTTAGATAGCCCACAAGTAAATGCTTTTGCTATACCTGGCGGGTATGTATATGTTACTAGAGGTATGTTGGCCTATTTGGGCAGTGAGGCCGAATTATGCGGTGTTCTTGGTCATGAATTAGGACATATTACAGCTAGACATGGTGTGAAACAATATTCAAAAAATCAAGTTACTAATATCTTTACAACAGTAGTGTCAATCCTAGTAGGAAATAGAAGTATTGCAAATTTGAGTCAATTAGCAACCGCAGCAATACTAAGAGGGTTTGGAAGAGAAGCAGAGTTAGAAGCAGATAGAGTTGGGGCAGAGTATATTGCAAAAGTCGGTTATGATCCTGATGCTCTTAAAAATGTTATTGGAGTTTTGAAGAACCAAGAAGAATTCGATAAGGTTTTAGCGAAAGAAGAAGATAGAGAACCATATGCTTACCATGGTGTTTTTGCTACTCATCCTGATAATGATAAAAGACTTCAGGAAGTTATAAAAGCAGCAAAAAGTAATATTAATAAAATAAAATTAGATGAAAACAAAGAAAAGTATTTGAATATTATTGAAGGAATGCCATTTGGCCCTGGAGATGGGCAAGGGTCAGCCAGAGGGGCAAATTTTTACCATACTCAATTAGATTTTACCCTTAAATTTCCATCTGGCTGGAAAATAGAAAACCTACCAACATCTGTTCTAGGTACATCAAAAGATAGAGAGACATTAATAGAGCTAACAATGAGAGATTTGAATAGAAAAATTACAGCTAAAGAATTAATAGGCAGGTTGTACGGGAAAGATTATACAAATGGGAAGGAAATAAACTCTTCTGAGTATAAAGGGTATGCAGCAAACGTAGAGATTAATACAAATTTTGGTGATGGTCACAAGTGCAGAGTAGCAATATTATATAAGAACAATAAAGAGGCATTTCAGTTTATAGCAACAACAAAAGACGAAGATAATTTTGAGAAAAATAATAAAATTTTTGATGACACAATAAAAACTTTAAGAAAATTGAAACCTGCTGAAAAAAAACTAGGTGAGCCTAAAAGAATAACTTTATATAAGGTGAAAGAAGGCGATACATTCAAAAAATTATCATTAAAATCATCATTCAGCACTCATGCAGAAAATAGACTAAGAGTTATTAATAATATGTTTCCTTCAGGAGAACCAAAAACAGGAAGTACTATTAAATTAGTTTACTAATATGAATAATATTTATTTTTTTTTAAAAACTTTTTTTTTATTTTATCTTTTATTTAGCAATTCATATTCAGAAGGCCTGTTTTCTAAAAATAACGATACTTTTCTGAAAGCTGAAAAAGCATTTATTGTATCTGTAGAGCAAGAATCTGAAGATTTATTATTAATTAATTTCAATGTAGCAAAAGGATACTACTTATATAAAGATCAAATTAAAATTATTCTTGATAATAAAGAAATCAATAATATAAATTTTCCAGAATCAAAAATAAAAGAGGATGAATTTTTTGGAAAAAGTGAAATATATGATTCAAGCTTTATATTGAAAATTAATATAGAAAATAATAGCAATTTAGTAAATGTATATTATCAAGGGTGCGCTAACAAAGGCCTATGTTATCCACCAATTAGAAAGAATTTTGATTTAGGAGGAAAACTAAAAACAGATTTTTCAGACCAAGAAAAAATATCTGAGTCAGAACTTATCTATGGAAAGATATCATCAAATAACGTGATAACTAATATTTTATTATTTATTGGTTTTGGTCTTCTTCTTTCTTTCACGCCATGCGTTCTTCCTATGGTACCAATACTCTCAAGCTTAATATTAAAATCAAATAATGAAAACTCAAATAAACCGTTTCTACTATCATTTTATTATGTATTAGGGTTATGTGTTCTTTATTTCTTAGTTGGTTTATTTATAGGATATTCTTCAGACATTTATAATATTCAGAGTATATTTCAAGATCCACTTTATTTAATATTTTTTATTTTAATACTTATAGTTTTATCATTGTCTATGTTCGGATTATATGAAATTAAAATCGCAAATTCATTTCAGCGACTTGTAACAAATTTTAGCAATAGAATACGTATTGGAGGCTATGGTGGTTCTTTTATAATGGGATTTTTGTCAGCACTAATAGTTGGGCCTTGTGTTGCACCACCATTAGCAGGAATTTTTATATATATTACTTCTGAAAACCCTGGAGCTGCTGTAACAGGATTATTATTTCTAAGTCTTGCAATAGGAATGAGTTTACCACTCTTATTTTATGGGACATTCATGGGTAAAATTATTCCTAAGACTGGTAAATGGATGAAATATATTAATTACCTTATAGGAGTTTTATTATTAATTGTTGCAATAACATTTATTGATAGATTGGTGCCAGTTTTAAATGTAAGCAACAACGATTCAAGCTTAGTATTCAAAAAAATTAAAAATGTTGGGGAACTTAATAGGTTTTTAAATACAGAAAGTGATAAGATAGTTTTTTTAGATGTTTACGCCGACTGGTGTATTGAATGCAAATTAATGGAACAAAAAACATTTAAAAATATTAATGTAGAAACATTACTAAAAGAATTAAATCTAATAAAAATTGATGTAACAAATAATAGTAAAGAGGATATAGCGCTGCTCAAATATTTAAATGTTTTAGGACCACCTGCATATAAATTTTACGATAGAGAAGGCATTGAAGTTAAAGGATATAGTATTCAGGGCTACATGAATGCGGAAAAATTTCAAAAACATTTAGAAGAAATTATAAGCATTGATTTAAATTAGATTTAATGTTATTTTAAAGAAAATCAACGAAATTAGAAGAAATTAGAAGAATTTATGAGTAAAATCCTTATTCTAAATGGACCAAATCTTAATCTTTTGGGTGAAAGAGAACCTGAGATATATGGATATGAATCTCTAGATGATATTTCAGAAGGCCTTAACGAGGTTGCAACTGAAATAGGTGTTGAGCTAAATCACCAACAGTTCAACTCAGAGGCGGAACTAATAACTGAGATTCATACAGCAAAGAAGGATAAGGTAGATTTTATAATATTTAATCCTGGAGCATTTACACATACCAGCATAGCTTTAAGAGATGCATTGTTAGGCGTATCAGTTCCATTTATCGAGATTCATATCTCAAATGTTTTCGCTAGAGAAGATTTTCGAAAAAAATCATATCTTTCAGATATTGCAGTTGGTGTTATATCAGGTCACGGCATATTTGGCTATGAATTAGCTTTAATGTCAGCTTATAATATTATTAGTAAAGGGAAATAGTATGGATATAAGAAAAGTAAAAAAATTAATGGAGATGCTAGAAGAATCATCTTTAGGTGAGATGGAGATTATTGAAGGCGAGGAATCTATTAGATTAAGCAAATCCTCAAACATACCAACTCAGAATTTAGTAAATCAAATACCATTACCTGCAAGTATAGAAACAAGTAAATCCCAGGAAGTTTCACAGAGTATGAATGAAGTTGAAGAAGTTGCTGAGAATATATCCGGGCATGAAATTAAATCCCCTATGGTTGGTACGTTCTATGAAGCGCCGTCACCAGGATCAAAGCCTTTCGTTAGTGTTGGTGACGTTGTTAAAGTCGGGGATACTCTTTGTATTATAGAGGCTATGAAAATGCTTAATCAGATTGAATCAGATAAATCTGGAGTGATAAAAGCTATTATCGCTGAAAATGCTCAACCAGTAGAATTTAATCAAGTTTTATTCATAATAGAGTAGAAAATGATTAAAAAGTTATTGATAGCAAATAGAGGTGAAATTGCATTACGTATTTTAAGGGCATGTAAGGATTTAGGTATTAAAACCGTTGCAGTCCATTCAGAAGTAGATAGAGATCTCATGCATGTAAGATTAGCAGATGAATCTGTATGCATAGGACCGGCAGACTCAAGAGAAAGTTATTTACTTCCATCTTCTATAATTAGCGCTGCAGAAATAACTAATGCTGATGCTATACATCCAGGATTTGGCTTCCTATCTGAGAATTCAGACTTTGCTGAACAAGTTACCCAGTCAAATTTTATTTTTGTAGGTCCAAGGTCTGAAACTATAAAGCTTATGGGAGACAAGATACTTGCAAAAAAAGCTATGAATGATGTTGGTATAACTGGTATACCTGGATCAAAGGGACAAGTTTCTAAAGATATTTCTGAAAATAAAAAAATTGCAAAAGAAGTTGGGTACCCAGTTTTAGTAAAGGCTGCTCATGGTGGTGGTGGTCGAGGAATGAGAACAGTTGAAAAGGAAGAAGATCTTGAGGAAGCAATTAAGTTAACTAAAAATGAAGCTAAATTAGCATTTGGTAATGATACAGTTTTTATAGAAAAATTTTTACAAAAACCAAGGCACATAGAATTTCAAGTTCTGTGTGATAATTTTGGCAATGCAATATGTTTAGGTGAAAGAGATTGCTCTATGCAGAGAAAACATCAAAAAGTAATTGAAGAAGCGCCAGCGCCAGAAATTACTCATGAAATTAGAGAAAAAATGAGTAAGTTAGTAACGGATGCTTGTAAAGAAATAAATTATATAGGAGCAGGAACTTTTGAGTTTTTATATCAAGATGGTGAATTTTACTTCATAGAAATGAATACAAGAATACAAGTTGAGCATCCAGTGACAGAAATGATAACAGGAATAGATATTGTGAGACAGCAGCTACTTATAGCATCAGGACAAAAAGTCGGCTATACACAGGATCAAGTAGAAATAAGAGGGCATGCAATAGAGTGTAGAATAAATGCTGAGAATTCTGAAACGTTCATACCATGTCCAGGAACTATAGATCAATTTCATGCTCCAGGAGGTCCTGGTGTGAGAATGGATACACACATATATAATGGATATAGAGTGCCACCAAACTATGATTCAATGATAGGAAAACTTATTTCATACGGTAACAATAGAGATGCTGCAATTAGAAGAATGAGTAATGCATTAAATGAAATTGTTATAGGTGGCATTGAAACAAATATAAATCTCCAAAAAAAATTAATACTTGATGATGAATTCCAAAAAGGCGGGTTCAGTATAAATTATTTAGAAAATAAATTTAAAAAAGAAAATGGATCAAAATAAATCAAGGAAATTGTTGAGAGAATTTGTAAGTCAAACCATGAGAGAGTATTTTGATAAAATAGATGGTTATCCAATAGATAAAGTTTACAATTTAGTAATAGGCGAAGTGGAAAAGCCTCTCATAGAGGAAACAATAAAATATTGTAAAGGAAATCAATCTAGAGCCTCTGAATTACTAGGATTAAGCCGAGGTACATTGAGAAAAAAAATGAAGCAGTATAATATTTCATAAATTTAAAGGTGTAATATTTTGAGTAAAAATAAAAAATTTGCATTAATAAGTGTTTCAAATAAATCAAAAGTAGAAAATATAGCGAATTATTTAGTTAAAAATAATTTTGAAATTATATCAACAGGTGGGACATATAAAATATTAAAAGAAGCAGGCTTCCCGGTTATATCAATATCTGATATCACTAATTTTCCTGAAATCATGGATGGTAGAGTTAAAACTTTACACCCTAATGTGCATGCCGGAATTTTAGCAAGAAAATCTGATGAAAAAATATTAAGTAATTTAAATATCCAAAGGATTCAGGTATTAATTGTGAATTTTTATCCGTTTGAAACAACTATCAGCAAGGATAATGTTAAATTTAAAGATGCTATAGAAAATATAGATATAGGTGGCCCAGCTATGGTAAGAGCTGCGGCTAAAAACTTTGAGAATTGTTGTGTACTAACAGATCCAAAAGATTATGATAATTTTATTAATAATTTTGATCCAGAATTATCATCTAATGAATATTTAAATAAAGAAATGGCATTGAAAGCATTTGAAATAGTGGCACATTATGATATTTGTATAGCAAACTATCTCGGTAAAGAGATAGGTAAAGAAACATTCGAAAAATATTATTCTCTACAAAAGATAAATGATCTAAGATATGGTGAAAATCCACATCAAAGCGCAACACTTTATAGTGAATCAAAAAATGATAGAACTAGTATTGTTAACTCAAAGCAACATCAGGGAAAAGAATTATCATATAACAATATAGTTGATGCAGATTCAGCACTATCGTGTGTTATAAATTTTAAAGAACCATCTTGTGTAATAGTAAAGCATGCAAATCCTTGTGGTGTGTCAAGTAACAAAGATATAAAACAAGCCTATGAAAATTCATACGCAACAGACCCTATATCAGCTTTTGGTGGTGTAATTGCTTTCAATAAAAAAGTTGACGAAGATTTATTAAAAAGCGTACTTGATAATCAATTTGTAGAGTTAATAATAGCTCCAGCTTTCTCAGACAAAGCTTTAGAATGCGCGAAAGTGAAGAAAAATATTAGAATCATGGAGTATTTTGAAAAATCGAATACAGAGAAGCAAAATTTTAATCAAATAAAAACAATTAGTAATGGTGTTTTAATACAGCAAGAAGATTACTCGAAAGATGATTTACTAAAAAATTATAAAGTTGTGTCAAATAAAAATCCCACAGACAACGAGTTAAAGGATTTATGTTTCGCATGGGTTGTTGCAAAATATGTGAAATCAAATGCTATTGTATTTTCAAAAGACAACAAAACTCTAGGTATTGGAGCAGGGCAAATGAGTAGGATAGATTCAACATCTATTGCTTCAGCAAAGGCTGAAAATCAAAATATTGATTTGAAAAATGCTGTTATGGCTTCTGATGCTTTTTTCCCGTTTCCTGATAATGTTGAAAAAGCAGCAGAATTAGGCATATCAGCAATTATTCAGCCTGGCGGATCACAAAATGATGACGAGGTCATAAAAAGGGCAAACGAGTTAAATATAGGTTTAGTATTTACCGGAATAAGACATTTTAGGCACTAATTATGGACATATTAATTATTGGCGGAGGAGGAAGAGAGCATGCAATTGCTTGGAAAGTTTCAAAATCTAATAAAGTAAGGAATATATATGTGGCTCCAGGAAATCCAGGAATAAAAAGTGAGAATAAAGTTCATTTAATAGAAGTAAAAGACCCAAAAGTTGAAGATTATCTAAAAATAGCAAAAGAAAAAAATATAGACTTAACTATCGTTGGCCCTGAAGCGCCACTAGTTGAAGGAATAGTAGATGAATTTATTAAAAATAATTTATTGATATTTGGACCTAATAAATTAGCAGCACAGCTAGAAGGATCTAAGAATTTTTGTAAAAAAATTCTAAACTCAGGGAATATTCCTACAGCTAAACATCAATCTTTCACAGATTCTAAAACAGCTACTAATTATATCAAAGATCATAATATGCCAATTGTAGTAAAGGCTGACGGTTTAGCAGCAGGTAAGGGTGTATTTATTATGAATAATTATGAAGAAACTTGCGAATTAATAAATGATTTGTTTGATGGAAAAATTGACGGGATTAAAACATCCTTAATTATTATAGAGGAGTTTTTAAAAGGTGAAGAAGCTAGCTTCATATGTCTAGTATCTGGAGATCAAATCATTCCATTAGCATCATCAAAAGATCATAAAAAATTAAGTAATGGAGATCTTGGTCCAAATACAGGTGGGATGGGAGCATACTCTCCAACTAAACTAATTGATAGTAAAACAACTAATATGGTTATTGATAAAATTATTTCTCCAACATTAAATGAATTAAAAAAAATTGGTATAGAATACAAAGGTTTTTTATATGCGGGACTTATGATTGATGAGTATAAAAATCCATTTGTTTTAGAATATAATTGCAGATTAGGAGACCCAGAAGCTCAAGCAATTCTAATGAGATTAGAAAGTGATATTGTTGATATGTTCCTTGGTGTAGCTAACGATAATTTAGATAATATAGATATAAAATGGAAAAATGAAAGTGCTTGTACTGTTGTTTTAGCTTCTAAAGGATATCCTGAAAAGTATGAGAAAGAAAAAAGAATCGAGGGTTTAGATCATAAGGTCAATGATACAAAAATTTTTCATTCAGGAACAAAAACAAACGATGGATTCCTCGTTACAAACGGTGGCAGGGTCTTATCTGTGACTGCACTTGGAGTTAATCTACAAGTAGCTCAAGCAAAAGCATATGATAGGTGTAATCAAATATCTTGGGAAGGAAAAATTAAGAGGCATGATATTGGCGAAAAAGAAATAACTAATAAATTTATCTTTTCATAGAATCAAAAAACTCATTATTTGTTTTTGTAGTCTTAAGCTTATCAAGTAAGAATTCAACGGCCTCTATTTCATCCATCGAATGCATAAATTTCCTTAATATCCACATTCTTTGAAGTTCTTCTGGTGAAGTTAACAGCTCTTCTCTTCTTGTTCCAGATTTATTAATTCCAATCGCAGGATAGACTCTCTTCTCAGCTATTCTTCTATCTAGATGAATTTCACTATTTCCTGTACCTTTGAATTCTTCAAAAATCACTTCATCCATTTTTGAGCCTGTATCTACTAATGCTGTTGCTAATATTGTAAGGGATCCACCTTCTTCAATATTTCTAGCTGCACCAAAAAATCTTTTAGGTCTATGCAACGCATTTGCATCAACACCACCAGTTAAAACTTTCCCTGAAGAAGGCGATACCGTATTATATGCTCTTGCTAATCTAGTTATAGAATCTAAAAGAATTACTACATCTTTTTTATGCTCAACTAATCTTTTTGCTTTTTCAATTACCATTTCAGCAACTTGAACATGTCTTGTAGCAGGCTCATCAAATGTACTAGAAACAACTTCGCCATCAACCATACGAGACATTTCAGTAACTTCCTCTGGTCTTTCATCAATTAATAACACAATTAGGTGACACTCAGGATTATTTGTTGTAATACTTTGTGCTATATTTTGAAGCATTATTGTTTTACCGGCTTTTGGCGGTGAAACAACTAAGCCTCTTTGACCTTTTCCTATAGGAGAACATATGTCTATTATTCTTGCCGTAATATCTTCGCTACTTCCGTTACCTCTTTCTAATTTAATCCTTTTCTCTGCATGTAATGGGGTTAAGTTTTCGAATAATATTTTTCTCCTAGCATTTTCAGGAGATTCATAGTTTATTTGGTCAACTTTTAACATCGCAAAATATCTTTCGGTATCTTTTGGCGGTCTAATTTTACCAGACACTGTATCACCAGTTCTTAACCCAAATTTTCTAATTTGACTTGGAGAAACATAAATGTCGTCTGGTCCTGCTAAATATGAACTGTTCGAAGATCTTAAAAAACCGAAACCATCTTGTAAAATTTCTAAAACACCGTCACCGAAAATATCTTCACCATTTTTAGCATGTGATTTTAATATTGAAAAGATTACTTCTTGTTTTCTCGCCCTTGCAATATTCTCAATACGCATATCGGCTGCCATAGCCATCAAATCTGACGGACTTTTCTTTTTTAACTCTGTTAAGTTCATATTATTTTTATCCTGGATTTTGCTAAAGATTATTTTATATAATTGCTATTTGCGCTATTTAAGTTTTAATTACGCGTGAGTTTATTTCTTTGAAGTGCTAAATCTTTAACTGAATTTGAAAGTTAACATTAATTTTAACATTCGTCTAGCATTTTTTTTTAAATATTATCTTCAATAAACTTAATTAGGTCGCTCTTACTTAATGCTCCAACCTGCGTCCCGACAGTTTCTCCATTCTTAAATAGCATTAAAGTAGGTATTCCTCTTATGCCGTATTTTGGCGGAGTTTGAGAATTTTCGTCTACATTCAATTTGCCAATTAAAACTTTCCCGGATAATTCTAGTGCTACTTCTTCTAATACTGGCGCTATCATTTTGCATGGCCCACACCACTCTGCCCAATAATCTACTAAAATTGGAATTTCTGATTTTATCACTTGGTTTTCAAATTCTGCATCTGTTAGCTTTAAAATTGTGTCTGACATAAATTTTCCTTAGAATTATTTTATTAGATTTTTATTATACATATTATTAGATTAAATCAATATATTTCTTAATATTACGTATCTTCATGTAAAATTCTCCATATACCATCTTTTTCTTTTTTCCAGAATAATTTTTTATTTGATGATGTTTTAAAATTATTACTTTCGTAGTGTTGCCTAAAATCTGATAATATCAGGTCTTGATTTTGTGGATAGTAAAATAAGTTTAAATTTTCAATTTTAACTTTAATATAAGTTTTATTTTTAATTATTCTTAATATGTGAGCAACTCTCTCCTCGAAATTATGTTTATCACTGCTAAAATCGATTGAGTGTTGAGAAATAAATTCATGAGGATCAAGGCTTTCCCAAGTATCTTTCCATTCAAAAATTATTTCATTAGCAATATTTTTATTTTGATGCCATACATTTCTTTTTATCCAATTAACTTTTTCTACTAAGATTACAGGCGTTTTACCAATAGCTATGTATTTTTCTAGTTTTCTTAACGTATGATTGCTTGTTACAACACATCCCTCACTTGCTAATGGTGGTCTACTATAAACATCTCTTGGTACACCATGGATCCAAATTCCATAGCCAGTATTTTTATTTTTCTTATCCCAAGTATTTGGATAGTTTATAGGGTAAGCTCCCTCACCATATAGCTCAGGTAAATCTTCATCTATTAAGTAAGAAGTAATATTATAAACTCCCACGGGTGTTTTATTATCACCAGAAGTTTTTTTATTAAAACCTTCTTTGCCAATTGACACATAAAAATCTGATATAACTTCTGGTATTCCATTTTTATTTTTCACTAGATACAATCTTGACTTGGATAGCTCGATTAAAAAAGCATATGGTGTATCTTTAGATAATTGAATTATTGACCTTGGAAGCAAATCTTTTTTTTTATATATAGAATTAAAATTTATTCTTGCTTTTGCTTCATTTTTTAAATCAATCAGCTCTTTATCTTGCGAGTTGCTACTAAACATAGGTTTTTTTTGAAGATATGAAGATAAAAGATCCGCATAAATAATTTTGCCGAGTTTAAAATTTGGATAATTTTTACTTAATTCCGCTGCAACTATCAAAGCTTTTTCATTTTGACCGTTTCTCATATAGTCAATAACTTGTAATAACTCTATTTCTGCATTCTCACTAGGGGCAGGTATATTATCAGAGTATGTAAATTTACTCGTAAATAACAATGTTATTGTTAGTATTAATTTAATTACAAATCGCATTATTTAAGAATATATTCCCCTGTAATCTTTATACTTCCATCTATAATGACTGCAGTTGTATGCTTCTTCACTACATCAGAAAATGAGTCAGAATTATACGCTTGGGTAAATTGTATTAAAATATTTTCTCTATCATAACTAATAATATTAATATTAGTTATACTAATTTTAATGTTTCTTTTATTCTCGATTTTCTCTTTTCTATCTGATTGCCATGATTTTTTAGATTTGAAATTTTTTGGAAAGTAATTACTCTCATAACAATTAAAATATGCAATATAATCTTTACTTTCCCAATATTTTGCCCAATTAGTTATAAAATCTTTAATACCATTAGGCTCTATATCAGGACTTTTAGTTTCATTTTTTTCATCTTCTAATAGTTCTTGGGGTAAAATATTTTTATTTTTTAGTCTTAAATTTTTTATTAATGATAATTCAACTGCGTTTTCACTGGATTCTTTAATAGACAATGCTTCTTCATAAAGTATGTTTGCTTGAAATGCATATAGGTTTGTTAAATTTTTATATATAACATCTATATCTCTATTATTGCTTATATGCCTTCTTAGGATTTTTATAGCCTCATCTATATTTCCAGATTTTGCTTCAATATAAGCAATATTATTTATTATTTGCATATTATTTGGATTTTCTTTAAGGATTTTTTTTAGTAGCTCTTTTGCTTTATCAAGTTCCCCAGAAACTATTAAAGCATTAGCATCATTAAATCCTTTTGATATGTCTATAGAATATGAGGGGTAAATATATAGATTTACTAATAAGAAAAAAATTACTGTTTTTATGCGCATTTAATATTATGTTTAGTTGCTGTATTATAATAATTATATAACATAACATTATATGTTAAACAGTTGATATTACAATAAATCTTAAATAGTGGATGAGTATGAATATAACAATACTTGGTGGAACTGGTTTTGTGGGACGAAGCATTATAAATTGTCTCTCAAAGACTAAAAATAATATAACCATCATTACTAGAAACAGAGAGGCAAATAAAAAAATTCTGGTGTACCCAAAAGTAACACTAGTTGAAGCTAATATTCACGATCTTGAAGAGCTAACCCAGTGTACTAAGAAAACTGATGTGTTGATAAACTTGGTTGGAATTTTAAATGAGAAAGGCCACTCTGGAAGAGGCTTTAGAAAAGCGCATAGTGATTTAGCAAGGATAATTCTAAGTGCCTGCAAAGCTAATAATATAAAAAGATTGCTTCACATGAGTGCGTTAAATGCAGACTCAAAAGGACCAAGCCATTATTTAAGAACAAAAGGTGAAGCAGAAAGTTACTTGATGACTTATGGCAAGAGATTTGTAAATATAACTATATTTAAACCATCAGTTATTTTTGGAAAAAATGATAGTTTTGTGTTGAGGTTTAGCAATTTACTCAATTATGTTCCATTCGTATTCCCATTAGCATGTTATAATGCAAAATTCGCCCCAATCTTTATTGATGAATTATCAGAATTTATAGTTGATTCGATAAGTAACACTAAAAGCTTCAACAGAAAATTTAATTTATGTGGTCCTAAGATATATTCTTTAAAAAATATTTTAGATTTAATAATAAAAACAAAAAATATTAGAACAAAAGTTATACCATTATCAAAATCTCTATCAAAAATTCAGGCTGCAACAATGGAATTTATTCCCGGAAAACCTTTTTCTCTTGATAACTATAATTCTTGTAAAATAGATAGCTATTGTGACTCAGACTATGATTTTTATTCTGATCTAGAGACTATAATCCCAACTTATATAAACTCAAATTAAAAATATGAAAGTATACTTAGTTGGCGGCGCTATTAGAGATAAATTATTAGGTCTGACCCCTAAAGAAAAAGACTGGGTTGTCGTAAACAGTAACCCAAGTCAATTAATAGAATTAGGATATAAACAAGTTGGAAAGAAATTTCCTGTATTTTTACATCCAGAAACATTCGAAGAATATGCTTTAGCTAGGTTAGAAAGGAAAACGAACAAAGGTCACAAGGGTTTTGAATTTGATACGAGCGAATCTGTTACTTTGGAACAAGATCTTTTGAGAAGAGACATTACAATCAATGCAATAGCTCAGGATGATAATGGAGATTTAATAGACCCGCACAACGGTATAACAGATTTGGAAAATAGAATTATACGGCATGTTTCTGATGCATTTTCAGAAGACCCACTAAGAATATTTCGAGTTGCAAGATTTTATTGCGTATTAAGTGACTATAATTTTACAATACATGAAGCGACATATGAGGTAATGAAAAATATCGTTAAGTCGGGAGAGATTGAGGAGTTATCAAGAGAAAGACTATGGACAGAACTCTCTAAAGCGTTTAACTCAAAAAACCCTTGGAAGTTTTTTGATGTTTTGATTAAAACAAATGCAGCTGAAAAATACTTCCCGGAAGTTATGAGTAATGATTTAATTAGGAAAAAAATAATATATTTCTCAAATACAAATATAGAAAAAGACATATTTCTTTCAATACTAGGATTTTCTGTTGACTTTATAGAATCATTTGGTTTTCCAAAAAAGATTATAGATTTATACTTTATATTTAATGAATTTATAACTAAATTTATTTCTCTTGAAATGCAAGACAAAAGCATACTCAATTTTTTAAACTCATTAGACGCATTTAGAAGACCAGAAAGACTAAAAGCTTTTTTAATACAAGCTCAATATTTTCTAGATTTTCATAAAATGAAGGAAGGTAAAAAAATAAATATATTTATTAAAACAAATAATATAATAGAAAATAAAATAGATTATGGAAATCTAACTAACAAAAATGTCGAGGACATAAAGAGAAATATAGAAAATATAAATTTAAATATTATAAATTCTATACTATTAAATAAAAAATACTAATAAAAATACTCCAAGAATTATTCTATAGATCATAAATGGGTAAAAACCAGTTCTATTTATGTAATATATAAAATACTTAATGACATAAAAAGAAACTAAGAAAGAAATTGCTATAGCTAATATAGATTTTAAAAAAATATCAATGTTGATTAATTGGAAATCAAATAAATAAATTTCATATAACATTGCTAAAAGTATTACTGGAAAAGCTAAAATTAGAGCAATTACTATTGAACTTTTTTTATTATATCCAAGAAGAAGTGCGCCTATAATAATTATTGCAGATCGAGAAGTTCCTGGGATTAGTGCGATAGATTGAAATAAACCAATAATAAGAATATCGATATTAGTAATGTCGGTTATATCTTTCTTATTTTTTCCAAAGTATTCTACCAGCAAGAGTACGAGAGCTATAAGTATAGTAAATATGCTTATTATCTCAATAGATCTCAGATTGCTAGATATGTGATCATAAAAAATAAAACCAAAGAATAATACTGGAAATGATCCTATAATAATTTTCTCTTTACATAAATAGTTTAAGGGAAATTCAGTATTGGCTAGTTTATTTTCGTATCTCAAAAAATAATAAGATACTGCTAAAAGAGAACCAAAATGCATTGATACATCCAGAAAAATGCCTTGATCACTCCAACCTAAAATACTAGGAATTAGAATTAAATGAGCAGAACTTGATATTGGTAAAAATTCTGTAATACCTTGTATGATAGAAAGAACAATTATTTGAAATAGCTCATTCATAATTTATGCCTGTAGTCTTTAAAACCCATATTAAAGTCTTTATTCATATGATCACACAATATCATCATTTTAAAATTTTCACCCATATCAGAAGGAAATAATAAGGATTGTAAAATATTCTTTTTCTCAAAGGGATTAATAATACCTTCAGAATTTTCAAGAATATTTGTATTCAAGAGAAATTGTTCTTGTGTTGTATATGCAAGAATTTCTAAATCAAATAAATTTATAATTCTTTTAACTCGAGAAAAGTCAACGCTTGCAGATATATCAAAATTTCCTTGATCATTTAATGGCTCTTTTAATTTTTTATGATTTTTATAATACTGTAATGTTCCTAAAGATCTTTCGGGGTGATAAAATTCTTTCTCGTGATATCCATAATCTATTATTATGAAAACAAAATTGTTAATATTATTGAATATCCCAGAAAAAAAATTTTCATATAACATATTTATCTCAAAATTATAGTCATTTGGTATTTTATATTTCAATCTTTTTTCAATATTTTTTATTTTTTTTTCTAATAAATTATTACAATCTAAATTAGAAAAACATAATTTATTATCTTCTAATTTAATAACCTTTTCATAAAATTTATTTTCCTTCTTTAAAAATCTTTTAGTTGGAATTGCATCTAGAACTTCATTTGCTATTAAGAAAATATCTTTTAAATGACTAATCTCATTGACCCACTCTACTCTACTAGAGTATTTTTTTGAAAGCATACTAATTTTGTTTTTTTGTTGTTCTTTTAAGTAATTACTTTTTTCTAAAATATAATATTTTTTTGGTAAATAATCATTTCCAGCATTAAGAAGAAAGTTGTAGGCCATTTCTCCGCTACCAGCACCAAATTCTAGGACATAATTTATTTTTTTATATTTTTTGCAGTCTTTGTAAAATTTTAATATAGACTCAGTATATAAAGATGAAATCTCTGGGCCGGTGATAAAGTCAGAATTTTTAGGGTCTAAGCTTATATTTTTATTATTGTAATATCCCAAATTTGGGTAATAAAGGCACATGTCCATGTAATCGTCAAAAGTGATATGGCCATTTTGTTTAGCTTTTGCATGTATTTTGCTAAGTAATTCCACGTAGTATCCTATTGTTTGTTAGTTAGTAGAATAATCTAAATATCTAGTATAATGTTTTTATGAATCAAAATAATGAAAAAAATAGAAAAATTGTTTTAATTACTGGTGCTGCGAAAAGACTCGGCAAAGAAACGGCTATAAAGCTCCATTCGCTTAATATGGATATTGTTGTTCATTGTAATAATTCTACGAATGATGCTTACAACCTAGTTGCAGAACTTAATAAGAAAAGACAAAATTCTGCAATTTCTATAAACTTTAATTTAAGAGACTTTTCTAATTATGATCAAGAGTTATCAAAATTAGATAAAAAATGGTTAAATATTGATGTGTTAATTAATAATGCTTCAACATTTTATCCAACCAATATTGATGTCATTACTACTGATGATTGGGATGACCTGCATGATGTTAATTTAAAGGCGCCATTTTTCCTCTCAAAATTTTTTTATGGAAGCTTAAAAGAAAAACGTGGATGTATTATTAATATAATTGATATACATGCGGATAGACCTTTGGAAGATTTTCCTGTTTATTCAATGGCAAAAGCAGGATTAAAAATGTTAACTAAATCTTTAGCCATAGAGTTTGGTCCAGAAATAAGAGTTAATGGAGTTTCTCCAGGCTCAATTATGTGGCCAGAGATCGAGGAATACGAAAGCCAGCATCAGGAAATAATTGATAGCACTGCTCTAAAAAGACAAGGTGACACAAACGATATAGCAAATACATGCGCTTTCTTAATCAATAATGCAGATTATATTACAGGGCAGATAATTAGTGTTGATGGCGGGAGAAACTTAAGTAGATGATTATTTTTTTCTAGTAATACTTATGCCTACATCTTGAGAACCTCGAATAGCCCCAGGCTTACTAATTGATAAAGAAATGTATTCAACAGGAAATTCTTTCAAAATCATTTGAGCAATATTTTCTATAAGAGTTTCAATCAGTTCATGTGTATTCTTATCAACATAGTCTTTAACTTTATTAGAAAGATTTTTATAGTCTAAAGAGTGTTCTACATCATCAGTTTTAGCTGCTTTTTTTATATCAAAGCCAGCCTCTAGATCTATACTAATTAATTGATCTATCTGCTTTTCCCACTCAAATAGCCCAATTTTAGTTTTTACTCTTAGATTTTTTAAGAAAATTTTATCCATATGAGAGCGATTATAGTGTATTATTCATATTATTGTTGTATAGATAGCTAATATTTGCTATCTTTTTTCTTTTTTTACAATAAGTTGGATTTAAATATGTCAAGAATATGCGAAGTTACAGGTAAAAAACCAATGTCTGGGAATAATGTTTCTCATGCAAAAAATAGAACAAGAAGACGTTTTTTACCTAATCTACAAATACATAGGTTTTGGGTCGAAGCTCAAAATAGATGGATATCCTTAAGAGTGTCAAGAAAAGGATTAAGAATTATAGAGAAAAAAGGTATAGAAACAGTACTTAAGGATATAAATAAAATATGAGAGAAAAAATTAAATTAGTATCTTCTGCTAAAACAGGGCACTACTATACTACTACAAAAAATAAGAAGAATACTCCAGATAAGATGGAGATAAAGAAATTTGATCCTGTTGTTAGGAAGCATGTCCTTTACAAAGAATCTAAAATAAAGTAATAATTATTCTGGAGCCGGACAAAAGCATTGCCCTTTTGAGTTCCAAGCACATCTTCCGCTTTCACCAGTACTACTTTTCCACATAGCACAACCTACACCTGTAGCTCTTGGTCCCAGGGGATCAGCAACCTTTACAGCAATTTTATCTTTAATGTTAACAGTAACGTACTCAAATTTGGATTTATTTTCATTAGTTATCACTGCTTTTGCTTCATTTTCGCCATCATCAAAAGCCCAATCATAAACATCTCCAACTGTTGAACAGCCTGAAAACATTAGAAAAGCGATAAATGGAAATACTAATTTAATATTCATAACCAAAACTCCTGTGTTAATTTCAGTGCCATTATAACTTTATTTAATTTATAATGTAGTCTATATTTTTTTTATCTAAATAAATATAGTAAATAATATAAGTCATAATATTCTGTAAATTACAAAAAGAGATCATTTGTGTCAATAAACGTTTTTTTATCTAAAAAATTGCCAAAAAAAAAGGACAACCTTATATCTATTATCTCATTTAAAAATGAAATAAGTTATTTTGATAATGTTTTGTCAACAGGTTTGTCATCATTCGGAGACGAGGGTTTTTACGAAATATGGGAAGTAAATGACAAGGTAGATCATACAAAATTTAATAATATAAACGTATCTACGAGCAAAAATTATATCTTTGCCTCTTCAATTATACATAATTTTATATCATATGAAGATCTTCAGTTAAAAATTAGAGATCAATATAATGATTTTTTTAAAATAGCCAAAAGAAATAATATGACTATTGTTAAAATTTGGCACTATGTTCCAGATTTGTTAAAAAAATATTCAAATAAAAAAACTAATTATTCTTTATTGTGCGAATCTAGGGAAGACATATATAAAAAATATTATAAGGATTTGAGTTATCCAGCAGCAACGGTCATAGGTATTGATGGGGGGAAGGTCTTAATATATTTCTTAGCAGTCTCTTGTAAAAATTATAAGGTTATAGAAAATATTAGGCAAGTAAGCTCGTATGATTATCCGCAAAATATATTTATAGAAAAACCTATGTTTTCAAGAGCGGTAAAATTTCTTCCTTTAAAAGAAACAAATGAAAAAATAGTAATATCAGGTACAGCAAGTATAAAAGGGTATGAATCAATGCATAGTAATAATCTTATGAAGCAATTAAATGAAGCTTTGGAAAATTACAAAACTTTTGTAGATATTGAAAATAATAAATCAAACATATGTAGAGTATATTTATCAAAAGCTCAAGAAAGTAATTCATATTCTATAGTTAATGAGTTAGATAAAATATTTGATATTAATAGATACTTACTCTTAAAAGGTGATATTTGTAGGAAAGAATTATTGATAGAGCTAGAAGGTATATCTGATGCCTAATAAAAAATATACGTTAAAAACAGATTTAGCAATTTTTGAAATTAAAAGAGAGCCATTGGGGCTATGGGACCTCTGGGTAAACTCTATGCCGACATTAACTTTTGAATCACCAGAAGACGCTGCAAATGCTGTAAATGAAAAAAGAACAGGATACGCTGTTTGGGACAATCAAGAAAAAGAAATTAACATTAATTTCAATTCAGGTAATTGGGAACAATCATCTGATGGCTAGCTCAATCATTTTCCATAGACAAATTATATTGACCAGTAGAAGCTAAACTATTCATATGAGCTCTTTTACTAATAATCTTTTGCGCGTCTAAATTATTATGATTATTTCCATTCCATTTTTTCATAGCTTCTAGCTGCAAAGCCCTTCCATATGAGAAGGTAACTTTCCAAGGATTATCATTTAATTTATTAATATTATTTAAATTAATCGATGCTTCTGTATCAGATTGTCCACCAGATAAAAAAGCAATTCCTGGAACTTCTATTGGTACATTATTACCTAAACATCTTACTGTTAGCTCGGCAATTTCTTCAGAACTAGACTTTATTTTGCAGTCTGACCCAGATGTAATCATATTGGGTTTTAAAATTATCCCAGAAAGACTGATATCTAGCTTATCTAACTCTTCAAACAAAATTGATTGCATTTTATTTGTGACGTCAAAACATTCTTGTATATTGTGCGGTCCATCCATTAATACTTCTGGTTCGACAATTGGAACAATATCAACTTCTTGGCATATGCTTGCATATCTTGCTAAAGCATGGGAATTAGCAATCATACATGCAGTTGAAGGTATATCATCTCCAATAGTTATTACAGCTCTCCATTTTGCAAATTTTGCTCCCAGAGATTTATATCCTTCCATTCTTTGTGGTAAGTTATCTAAACCTTCAGTTATTTTTTCATTAGAGTGGCAAGAAAAAGGCTTTGCTCCAGTGTCAACTTTTATTCCAGGTAAAATTCCAATTTTTTTTAAATAATCTGGAAAAGATAAATTTTGAGAAGTTTTTTGTTTTATAGTTTCGTCAAATAATATTGCACCTGATATATAGCTTGAAAGTGATTCAGCTGTAACAAGCATATCTCTATATAATCTTCTATTTTCTTCAGTTGCTTCAATATTAAGTGCGTCAAATCTCTTTTTGCATGTACCATGACTTTCATCCATGGCTAAAATTCCTTTAGATTCAGTTACCATTTGAGTTGCAATTTGATTAAGTATTTTTATATTCATCTTAAAATTCCTTAAATTTATTTAATCATCTACAAGATGCCCAACTTTCACAACCTTGATAGCATTTGTTCCACCCTCTATGCCAGCTAAGTCACCTTTTGTTATTATTACTAAATCATTATCTTTTGCAACATTCAATTTGGTTAAGACATTTACAGCATCTTTATTTACTCTGGCATGATTTGTGTCTATAGTTTTTATACGAGCAGGATAGACTCCTCGATATAAAGTTATTTTTCTTAAAGTTCCTGTATGTTTTGTTAATGCAAAAATTGGCACACTATGGTTTATTCTAGACATCCACAATGCTGTTGATCCTGATTCTGTTATAGCTGCAATTGCTACAGGATTTAAATTATCGGCAGTTAACATACAGGCCATAGCAATTGCCCTGTCAACTTTATTATTTTCTGTAAAATAATTAGATTCTTTATTCGAGACAGGACTTTGTCCTTCTGAACCCTCACAAATTCTACTCATAGCTTCTACAGCCTCCACCGGGTGATCACCCATAGCAGTTTCACTAGAAAGCATAACGGCATCAGTTCCATCAATTACGGCGTTGGCAACATCGAAAACTTCTGCCCTTGTAGGAATAGAGTTTGTAATCATAGATTCCATCATTTGAGTAGCGGTAATAACAACTTTATCTTTTTTTCTGGCTTTTTTAATAAGATTTTTTTGTACTGCAGGTAATTGCGCATCACCTATTTCTACGCCAAGGTCACCTCTTGCTATCATTATAGCGTCAGAAGCATCAATAATTTCATCTATATTATCCAAGGCTTCTGCTCTTTCAATTTTTGCGATTATTCCACCTTTATTTCCAGCTTCTTTAAGTAATTTTCTAGCTAATTCAATATCTTTTGCTTCTCTAGCAAAAGATACTGCGAGATAATCTATCCCAATTTCTGCAGCAACCTTTATATCATTTAAGTCTTTATCACTAATTGCTGACGCTGACAGGCCTCCGCCTTTTCTATTTAAACCTTTTGAATCATACAAAAGGCCGCCGTGAATAACTTCTGAGATTATTTTAGATCCAGAAATTTTCTCTACTCTTAATTCTATTCTTCCATCATCTAACAACAAAATATCATTAGCATTTAATTGCTCAGAAAGATTTTTATAAGTTGTTCCAACAATATCTTCTGTTCCTTTATCAAAAGGATGTTTATCATCTATAGTAAATTTTGATCCACTTTTTAAATTGATTTTAGAATCTATAAATCTAGTAATCCGTATTTTGGGACCTTGTAAATCGCCAATAATTCCTACGTGATAATGTTTTTCTTCAGCTATCTTTCTTATTAATTTAGCTCTTTCAATATGAGATTCTTTGTCACCATGAGAAAAGTTTAGCCTCACCACATCAACACCAGCATCAATCAATCCCTCAATAGTTTTTCTTGAAGATGTTGAAGGTCCAAGTGTAGCGATAATTTTTGTTTGTCTATATATCAGGTCGTTAATAGCTGTCATAATTTTTTAATTATTTTTACTCCCGGTAATTCTTTGCCTTCTAGGAATTCTAAAAAGGCCCCACCACCAGTAGAAATATAGTCTAAATCCTCTATACCAATAAACTTTTCTATGGCAGAGATTGTATCTCCTCCTCCTGCAATAGTTAGCGCATTAGCTTTACTTATTGATGTGGCTATGTTCCTAGTTCCATTTTCAAATGAACAGTCTTCAAAAACTCCAACTGGCCCATTCCATAGTATTGTAGCAGCTTCTGAAATTAATTTTTTGTATATTGTAGAAGTTTTTGGCCCAATATCTTTTATCATTTCCTCTTTAGATACTTCGTTGACATTTTTATTCCTAACATTATTAGAATCTTGACAGATAACATCTATTGGCAAAGGTATAGAAACATTTTTTTCTTTTGCTAGCGAAGTAATATTTTTAACATCTGGGATCATATCACTCTCTGCCAACGATTTACCAATAGGGTGACCGGCAGCAAGTAAAAATGTATTAGCAATACCTCCACCTATAATAATTCCATCAACTTTACCTATTAGTTTCTTTAGAATATTTAGCTTCGTTGATACTTTAGACCCTCCAATTATTGCAAGAACAGGTTTTTTAGGATTCATAAATATTTTTTCTATACTTCTTATTTCATTCATTAAAAGTAATCCGCCACAACTGACTGGCGCATATTTTGAAACAGTATATGTAGAGGCATGTTCTCTATGTGATGCGCCAAAAGCATCCATAACAAAGACATCGCAGTTTGCAGCAATTTTTTTTGCTAAATCTTCATCCGCAGATTTTTCGCCAACAAGAAATCTAGTATTTTCATAAAGTGTTATATCATTTGTGTATTCAGGAGATTTAATATCTAGCAGTTGTTCTTCGAAAAAAACTTCTTTGCCCAATATACTTGATAATCTTTCTGCAATAATTTTAAGGCTATATTTTTTGTCAAATTTACCTTCTACTGGTCTTCCAAGATGAGATGTTATTGCAATTTTTGCACCTTTTGATAATGCATATCGTATAGTTGGAATGGCAGCTTTTATTCTAGCGTCATTTATAATTTTATTATTTTTAATTGGAACATTAAGATCTTCGCGAATTAACAAGTTTTTTTTATTAATATCTAAATTTACTAATTCGTTATATTTTGACATTACTTTGCATTCATTAACGCTAAGGTTACATCTAGCATTCTATTTGAAAATCCCCATTCATTATCGTACCAAACATATACTTTTAATAATTTATCATCCATAACCTTAGTAAGATTTGAATCGTAAATAGATGATGCTGGATTATGATTAAAATCCGTTGAAACCAATGGAATATCATTAAATTCAATTATATTTTTCATTTGATTTTTAGAAGCATCTAATAATATTTTGTTAACTTCTTCTATAGAGGTATTCTTTTTTGTCCGAACAACAAGATCAACAACAGAAACATTAACTGTTGGTATTCTAACAGCGAGACCGTCAAGCTTTCCTTCGAGCTCAGGAATTACTAAACCTACATTTTTAGCTGCCCCTGTTTTTGTAGGGATCATAGACATGGTTGCTGCTCTAGCTCTTCTGATATCTTTATGATTTGCGTCTGTTAGTCTTTGATCATTAGTGAATGAATGAATGGTTGTTATCAGACCATGCTCAATTCCAATATTATCATTTAAAACTTTTATTACAGGAGCTATACAGTTTGTTGTACATGATGCATTAGAAATTATTGTGTGGTCTTTGGATAAAATATTTTCATTTACACCATATACAACAGTTGCATCAACATTATTTCCAGGTGCAGATATTATTACTCTTTTTGCACCATTTTTTAAATGAATTTCAGTACCTTCTTTAGAATTAAATTTGCCTGTACACTCGAATACAACATCAACATTATATTTTGCCCAATTTATTTTACTGGGATCTCTTTCAGATGTGATATTAATTTTATCATTATCAACATACATAAAATTATTATCAGCCGAAACTTCTTTATTGAATTTGCCGTGCGCTGAGTCATATTTTGTTAAATGTGCACTTACCGAGTTATCTCCAACATCATTAATTGCAACAATTTTCAAGTTTTTGTGATGCTCTGATTCGTAGAGTGCTCTAAGAATATTTCTACCAATCCTTCCGTAGCCATTTATTCCAATGTTTATTGCCATATTTATTTCCTTTTTAGTATTATTTCTGCATGATCAATAATATTTTGCGAAGTAAAGCCAAAATATTTTAATAGTTCTCCGCCTGGAGCAGATTCACCAAAGGAATTAATTCCAATGGTTTTTCCCTTCAAGCCAACATACTTATACCAACAAGAAGTTGACCCTGCTTCAATAGAAATTCTATTACTAACTTTAGAAGGTAGAATTTCTTCTTTGTATTCATCACTTTGATTGTCAAAAATTTCATTTGATAGCATTGATATCACTCTTGTACCAATACCTTTTTCTTCTAATTCTTTTGCAGCTTTTATAGCGATTTCTACCTCACTGCCAGTTGCAATCAATATTATATCTAATTTATCTGAATCTTTTAATATATATGCACCTTTGTTTATTAAAGCTATTTGCTCGTTTGTTCTTTTTTGGAACTCACAATTTTGTCTTGATAATATTAAGCATGTTGGGCCATTATTATTTTCTAACGCATATTTCCATGCAAAAGCTGTTTCTAAAGTGTCGCAAGGTCTAATAACAGTGTTATTAGGAATATCTCTCAAGCTATTAGTTTGCTCTATAGCTTGATGTGTTGGGCCATCTTCTCCAAGACCAATTGAATCGTGAGTAAATATAAAAACATTTTTTAATCCCATTATCGCACTCATTCTTATTGCGTTTTTTGAATAATCAGAAAAAGTAAGGAAAGTTCCGCCGTAAGGAATAAAGCCTTTATGGGAGCTTGCCCCATTCATAATTGCCGACATTCCAAATTCGCGAACGCCATAATTTATATAATTACCATCCGTGAATTCTTTAATTTCTTTTGAACCTGACCATAGAGTTAGGTTTGAAGCTCCAAGATCTGCGGATCCACCAAGCATTTCAGGTAACACTTTCGCATATGCTTCAATACAATTTTGTGATGCTTTTCTTGTAGCAATAGTTTCTTGTTTATCATTGCACAATTTAATATAAGCATTTGATTTTTCTAACCATTCCTCTGGAAGTTCTGAAGAAATTCTTCTTTGAAGTTCTTGTGCCTCTTTAGGATACTTATTTCTATAAAGATCAAAATCACCAATCCATTTGCTCTCTAATTCCAAACCTATTTTTGTATTATCCCAATAATCATATATGTTTTGAGGTATTTCAAACGGCTCATAATCCCAGCCAATATTTTTCTTGGTTAGGATAGTCTCGTCATTTCCAAAAGGTGCTCCATGAGAACTTTCTTTTCCTTCTTTATTTGGAGAACCAAAACCAATCTTAGTTTTACAGCAAATTAAAGTAGGCTTGTTTTTTGACTTTAATGCGTTTTCTATAGCATCGCCAAGTTCTTTATAAGAGTGGCCATCTACATTTTTTATTACATTCCATTTATAAGATTCAAACCTCTTCGCTGTGTCATCTGTAAACCAACCCTCAACATCACCATCTATCGATATACCATTGTCATCATAGAAAACAATCAATTTATTCAGTTGTAGAGTCCCTGCTAAGGAGCAAACCTCATGTGAAATTCCTTCCATTAAGCAACCATCTCCTGTGAAAACATATGTATTATGGTCTATTATCTTCGAATCTGGTTTATTATATTTAGATGCAAGTGTTTTTTCTGCTATTGCCATTCCTACAGCATTAGCCAAGCCTTGACCTAATGGGCCAGTTGTAGTTTCTACTCCGTCTGTTAGATGGGATTCAGGATGTCCAGGAGTTTTTGAGTGTAATTGTCTGAAATTTTTAATTTCATTTATGTTTAAATCATAACCAGTTAGGTGTAAAAGACTGTAATGCAGCATTGAACCATGCCCATTTGAAAGAACAAATCTATCTCTATTTATCCATTCGGGATTTTTTGGATTATATTTAAGGTAATCATTCCAAAGAACTTGCGCTATATCCGACATGCCTAATGGCATGCCAGGATGGCCAGATTTTGCTTTATCTATAGCATCCATTGACAATGCTCTTATAGCATTTGCCATATCTTTTCTAATATTATTATTTATTTTTTCTGCCAATCTTTGTTTCTTTGTTATTTATAAGGTTCTTAATATTGGTTTTATGTTTATATATTACTACAATTGATAAAACTAAATATAATGATGTAATTGCTAAACTTTCGTAGCTCAACCATGTATATAATGGTAAAAAAGTAAATGAGACTATAGCAGATAAAGCTGAGTACCTAAATAGAAATGCTGTTATTAACCATGTTAAAAGACAAATTAATCCTAGTGCAAAATCAAAACCTAAAATAACCCCTAAAGCAGTAGCAACACCTTTTCCGCCCTTGAAATTATAAAAGATGGGGAAGATATGGCCAATCACAGCAAATATCCCTATAATTTGAACGAATAATTTATTTTCAAAGTAATAATAAGATAATAAAACTGGCAAAATTCCTTTCGATATATCAAACATAAGCGTTGCGAAGGCTAGTAGCTTATTGCCAGATCTTAAAATGTTCGTTGCCCCAGGATTTTTTGAACCATAATCTCTAGGGTCCTGCATTTTAAAAATTTTAGAAAATATTATTGAGCTATTAATTGATCCAATAGCGTAGCTAACACCTATTAAAAATATAAAAGAAATGAAAAAATTATCCAACTTGCCCTCAAAAATTTATAATGGTTATAATTTAATATGACTGATTATAAAGATAAAATTGGAGAAAAATATAAAAAAATACTATTCATACATGGCTGGGGTTTTAACGGCAAAATATGGGAAGATTTTGTAAAAATCTTTATGAGTAAAGAAAACTGTGTTTTTTTAAATTTATATGAATGTATAGAAAATGCCAATGGTGATTTTAAGATGGCTGCGAAAAATTTGCTAGATGAGCATAAAGATGTTGATTTAATTATCTCTTGGTCTTTGGGTTGCTATTTGGCAAAAGAATTTGAGTTATTAACTAAAATAAATTCGATTAAAATGGTTTATGTGTCATATTCTCCAAGATTCATGAAATCAAGATTATGGGATTTCGGTTTTGAACAAAATACTATTGATAAACTTAGGGATAATTTAAGTACAGATTTAATTAAAACTTTAAAAAACTTTTATTTATTAATATTGGGGAATTATAAAAATAAAAAAGAAATATATAAAAGAATTATTGCTAATATAAATTTAATGGCTCAAGTTGATTTTAATAATTTGAGTACTGGTCTCAAAATAATTCAAGATTCTGATTATAGGAATTTTTGTAAACATAAGGATGTGCGTAATTTATATATATATGGAGATAATGATGATATATGCCCACCTGAGATGAGAAAATTTATTGAAGTTTTAGAACCTATTTCTGTTATAAAGGTTATATCAGAATCTTCTCACATACCTTTTTTAACAAATCCAGAAGATTTTTTTAAAATTTTAAAAGAATACATATGAGTAAAGAAATAATAAAACTTTTTTCGGAAAAATATATAGATTCAGCTATAGTCCAGAAAGAAATAATAGATAGATTAATGGAAAGACTTTCTTTTATTAATTTATCCCCAAGAAAAGTCGTTGATATAGGTTCAGGGGTAGGTTTAAGTACCAAAAGTTTATTAGAGATGCATTCAAATTCTGAGTTTTACATGATTGATCATTCGCATGTTTCATTAAGCTCAAATATACTAAAAAATAAAAATGTATCTCCTGTATGCGCAAGTTTTAAGGATATACCATTTGAGGATAATACATTTGATTTTGTATTTTCTTCCTCAGCACTTCATTGGGAATTAGATATCCAATCTTCGTTTAAAGAGATATACCGCATTTTAAAACCAGGAGGGTTATTCTTATTTTCAACATATGGTCCCGACACCTTGATAGAATTGAGGTCGTCATGGTCACATGTCGATGATAAAAAACATGTAAACGACTTTTATGATATGCATGATATAGGTGATTTAATGCTGAGTTTAAATTTTATGGATTCTGTATTAGATGCTGAAAAAATTATTATCCAGTATGGAAGTGTTATGCAACTCCAAAAAGATCTAAAAAATATTGGTTCAAAGGTTCTCCGTAGCAAAGGCGGAAAAGAGCCATTATTAGGAAATCATAAAATGAAAGAAATGTATCAAGAATATGAAAAATTTAGATCAAAATCAGGAGATTTACCTGCTACATATGAAGTAATTTATGGCTCTGCATGGAAAAAAATGGACAATATAATTCAGTACAGCAAATAACCTCATAAATAAGGTAATTTTTTGTTTTGTACACTATATTATTAAAGTCTAATTTAGTATACTGTTGCCATTAAATATAATGGTTAATTTGCAATATGATTGAGTATAAAGAAGGAGAGTTTAAAGAGTTTATTATTAAACCTAACAGCTCATTATCTTGGAAGGGAAATAAGATATTCTTTTTTATGCTTTTTTTCGTTTCTTTCGTTATAGCTTTTTCATTTGCGATGGCCGGAATGTGGTTAATAGTCCCATTTACTGGGCTAGAAATGATTTTATTAGGATCTGCGCTTACATACTGCTATATAAAAAATTCTCAATGTGAAATTGTTAAAATAGATGAGAATAAAGTTTCTGTAGCATTGATCAGGATGAGGACTAAAAAGGTTTTTGATTGTAATAAGTACTGGGCTAAATTTATTTTAAATAAACCTAAATTGAGTGGATACCCTCATAAATTAGTGCTTAGATCAGCAGGAAGAGAGATGGAGATTGGGGCATTGCTAACAGATGAAGAAAGAATAAAGTTAGCTAGAATGCTGAAAAAAAATGTAGAGTAGAAATATACAAGGAGCATACAAGATAATGTTTTTAATTAAAAATTTGTTTTTATTCATATCACTAATGACAACTTTTAGTTTGGCAAACGCAGGCTGGTTAGATTTAAATATGACTGAAGGAGTTACAGATATAAGCCAGGAAGTCTTTGGGTTGCATATGTTAATATTATGGATATGTGTAGTTATTGGAGTTATAGTTTTCGGCGCGATGTTTTGGTCAATACTGATGCATAGAAAGTCTAAAGGTGTTACTCCTGCAACTTTTCACGAAAGTACTAGTCTAGAATTTTTATGGACTATTGTTCCTTTTGTAATATTAATAGGTATGGCGGTTCCTGCCACGAAAACATTAATAAAAATGTATGATCATAGTGATTCAGAAATACATATTAAAATTACTGGTTATCAATGGTTATGGCAATACGAATATTTAAATACCGATGTTTCTTTTTATAGCAAATTATCAACCCCATATAACGAAATTTATAATAAGGAAACTAAAAATGTAAATTATTTACAAGAAGTTGATAAACAACTTATTGTTCCAATTAACAAAAAAATTAGATTTCTTTTAACATCTAATGATGTTCTGCATGCTTGGTGGGTACCAGATTTGGCACTAAAAAAAGATGCAATTCCTGGATATATAAATGAAATGTCTGTTGTGATAAATGAACCTGGAATTTATAGAGGGAGATGTGCTGAGTTATGTGGAAGACATCATGGTTTTATGCCAATTGTTATAAAAGCAGTTGAAGAAAAAGAATATGAAGAGTGGTTAGCGAATGCTAATAAAGTCAAATCATCTGACGTAGCAAAAATTAATAAATAAGGGAGAAATATTATGAGTTCGGTTGTTAAAGATACACATCATGATGAACACCCATCAGGAATTATGAGATGGATAACTACAACAAATCATAAGGATATAGGGACCTTATATCTTTGGTTTGCAATGATAATGTTTTTTATTGGCGGTCTAATGGCTTTAGTTATACGATCAGAACTTTTTCAACCAGGGTTGCAGTTTGTTGACCCTCAGTTTTTTAACTCAATGACTACAATGCATGCACTTGTAATGATTTTTGGTGTAGTAATGCCTGCATTTACTGGTTTGGCTAATTGGATGATTCCTATAATGGTTGGTGGACCAGATATGGCATTACCAAGAATGAATAATTGGAGTTTTTGGATAATGCCTTTTGCATTTTCTATGCTTCTATCAACCTTATGGATGGATGGAGGTGCGCCGGCCGGAGGTTGGACATTATACCCTCCTCTTAGTCTTCAAACAGGAGATGCATTTCCATTTTTAATATTTGCTATACATTTTATGGGTTTATCTTCAATAATGGGGGCAATAAATATTGTAGCAACAATTCTCAACATGAGAGCACCAGGCATGACATTAATGAAAATGCCATTATTTGTTTGGACTTGGTTAATTACAGCATTCTTATTAATTGCAGTGATGCCTGTTTTAGCTGGTGGTGTAACCATGTTATTGACAGATAAATATTTTGGAACTAGTTTCTTTAATGCAGCAGGTGGTGGAGATCCAGTTATGTTCCAGCATATTTTCTGGTTCTTTGGACATCCAGAAGTATATATATTAATTCTCCCATCATTTGGTGTCGTTTCAGCAATTATCCCTACATTTGCAAGAAAACCTTTATTTGGGTATGCCTCTATGGTTTATGCAACTGCTTCGATAGCTTTCTTATCATTTATAGTTTGGGCGCATCATATGTTTACAGTTGGTATGCCGTTAGCAGGAGAAGTATTTTTTATGTTTGCAACAATGTTGATTGCTGTACCCACAGGAGTAAAAGTATTTAATTGGGTAACAACAATGTGGAAAGGCGCAATGACTTTTGAGACCCCAATGTTATTTGCTATTGGCTTTATAGTAATGTTTACTATTGGAGGATTTTCAGGATTAATGTTGGCCATAACACCAGCAGATTTTCAATATCATGATACTTATTTTGTCGTCGCACATTTTCATTATGTATTAGTTCCAGGTTCCATATTTGCAATTATGGCAGCATGCTATTTCTGGCTTCCAAAATGGACAGGAAATATGTACCCAGAAACTTTAGGAAAAGTACATTTTTGGCTTTCAACATTCTTTGTAAACTTAACATTTTTCCCAATGCATTTTGTAGGTTTAGCTGGTATGCCAAGAAGAATTCCAGATTATTCTCTTCAGTTTGCTGATTATAATATGATTGCAAGTATTGGTGCATTTGGTTTCGGTTTTGCACAAATAATATTTTTATACATAATAATTAAAACAATAAAAGGTGGAAGCAAGGCAACAGATCAGGTTTGGGAAGGAGCGGAAGGATTAGAGTGGACGTTACCATCGCCTCCACCTTATCATTCATTTAGTACACCGCCGGTAATAAAATAGTAATTCATATTAGGAGTATTTTTGGAGATAAAGCGAAAAGTTAAAGTAACAACAGTCATACTATTTGTTGTAGCAGCAACAATATATATTGGCTTCTATTTTATAATGTCTAGTAGGTAGGAAAAAATATGAAGGAAAAAAAGTTAAATATTAAAACAGCAAAAAAATTAATTTTTATTTGTTTTTCTATGTTTTTGTTTTCTTTTGCCTTGATACCTTTGTATAACGTGATATGTGATGTTACAGGCTTAAATGGCAATACTTCGAACCTAAAAGAAAAAGTTGAAGCTTACAAGGAAAATGTTAGTTCAGAAAAATTGAATATACAGTTTATCTCTCACCAATCAAATGATAATAAACTTTTATTTAAACCATCAGAGTTTGAGATGATAATTTCCCCAGGTAAGGTGTATAGTACTATGTATGTTGCTACAAATAAAACAAATACAACTATAGTAGGTCAAGCCGTACCAAGCGTATCTCCAAATGAAGCTTCAAAATACTTAAAAAAAATAGAATGCTTTTGTTTTGAAGAGCAAACTTTTAAGCCTGGAGAAGTAGTTAAATTACCATTATATTTTGCAATAGATGAAAAACTACCAAATAGAATAAAAACAGTAACACTGTCATACTCATTTTTTGAATTTGTAAATGTTTCTAAAAAAAATTAAATTAAAGGGGAGATTGAATGTCTGAATCAGGAAGTTATTATGTGCCGCACGGAAGCAAATGGCCAATCATAGCAACTATAGGTGTATGTACCTCTATGGTTGGTGGTTCATCTTTATTAAATGGAAATGATATAGGAAAATATATTTTAGCAATAGGCATTGCTATGGTAATTTTTATGATCGTAGGATGGTTTAATACCGTAATATGTGAGAGTGAGCGGGGTATGTATGACGAACAAGTTGACTCTTCCTTTAGATGGGGAATGATATGGTTTATCTTCTCAGAAGTTATGTTTTTTGCAGCTTTTTTCGGCGCACTATTTTATGTTAGAACCTATTCCTTGCCATGGCTAGGAGGAGAAGGAGCAGGAATAGCAACAAACACATTTTTATGGCCAGAGTTTGAAAATGTATGGCCATTGACAGCTAATGGTCCAGGAGAAATAGGTGGAGCATTTAAAACTATGGGCGCTTGGGGGCTACCAGCCTTGAATACAGCTATTCTTTTAACCAGTGGTGTAACCTTAACCTGGGCTCACCATGCATTAAAAGAAATGAAGAGAATCCAATTGATAATAGGCTTAGCGTTAACTGTTGCACTAGGTGCAATATTTATGTATTTTCAGGCGCTTGAATATGGACATGCATTTAATGATTTAAATTTAAACATGGGGAGCGGTATATATGGCTCCACTTTTTTCATGTTAACAGGGTTTCATGGCTTTCATGTAACAATAGGCACAATTATGTTACTTGTAGTACTCGGAAGGTCAATATATGGTCACTTTAATCCAAAGAATCATTTTGCTTTTGAAGCAGTAGCTTGGTATTGGCATTTTGTTGATGTAGTTTGGTTAGGACTATTTATATTCGTATATTGGATATAATTATTTACCGACCCCGTGCGGTTGAATGTAACCATTCAAATACATGATAATTAGTATGATAAATAATAGTACTGATAGACCAACTCTAATTTTTAGAGCATTAACAACTCTTTTTTTGTTATCTTTGTCTTTTACTAAAAAAAATAATGAACTAAATAGACTTATAATAATTAGTAAAAACAAAAATATAAATATAACTTTAAACATTTTTAATTTTTTTGTTTATGAAACCTAAGCTTATTTCTAGCATCATTTTTCTTATATGTATATCCTTATTTTTGTTTTTAGGATTTTGGCAGTTAGACAGAGCGACTGAAAAAGAAAATATTGTAAAGCTATATGAAGAAAGGCAGCTTATTAGGGCAGAAAAACTAAATAAATTCTCAGATACTAGTATCGAGAGTAAATATTATAAAAATTTTAAAATAAAAGGAACATATATTAATAAAACATTTCTTGTAGACAATAAAATTAAAAATAATAAACCAGGTTTTAATGTATTAAGTTTATTTAGATTATCTGCAAGTAATGAAATTATAGTCGTAGATAGAGGTTGGCTTGAAATGAAAGGTCAAAGGAAAAATATAGAAGAAAATTTTCAATTTTTAAATAATCAAGAAATAGAAAAAAGTGTACAAGAAATTGACGGGTATATTTATCCAAGGGACAAGAGTTATACTATTGGAGATATTTCTACAAATAAGAGTTGGCCAAGATTGATTCAGGCAGTAAATTTTGAAGAAATTAAAGATTCTATTAAACCAAGTGATTTATTAATCTCTGGTGTAGTATTTAGATTAAATTCTAATAATTCATTTGGCTTTGATAGAAGTTGGGAAATCATTTCCATGGGAAGCAATAAACATCTTGGTTATGCATTCCAATGGTTTAGCATGGCGTTTGCGCTAATAATTTTAACTATATTATTTTTTGTGAGAAAAAGAGATGGGAAAAACGGTTGAATATTTTTCTTTAATTAAGACAAAGCTTTATCTTTTGTTAATTATTTTTTCATTTGCTGGGCCTTTGATTCTTGCAACATTCATGTATAAGTATAGTGATTTTATCCCTGTTGCAGAACCAAAATCAAATGGCAATCTTATTACGCCAGTAATTACGATAACTCAAGAAGAAGATTTTGAAAATATCTTGAGGGATAAGAAATGGACTTTTATGTATGTGTATGAAAACGAAACATGTGATCTTATATGTGAGGCAACTTTATATATGATGCAGCAAGTTAGAGAATCTGTAGGGAGAGAAAGATCTAGAATAAAAAATTTATTAATTGTTGAAGATAAATTTAATAGTGCTGAGAATATTAATATTATAAGTAAATATAATAAGATTAAAATGTTAGAGGTATTAAATAATAGTTTTTTTGAAAAACTGAAAAAAAATCATTTATACATAGTGGACCCTTTAGGAAATATTTTTATGTATTATAACAAGGACTTTGACGCAAAGGGACTAAAGAAAGATATTAAAAAATTACTTAGAATCTCAAGGATTGGTTAAATTAGCATGGTAAAAATTAATTATTATTTATTATTTGTTATAACGATAACTTTAGCAGTCATAACTCTTGGCGCATATGTAAGACTATCGCATGCAGGACTAGGTTGCCCAGATTGGCCCGGGTGTTATGGGTATTTAGTAGGGGTTCCAGATAATCCATTAGAAATAACTAATGCGGAAAAAAATTTTGAAGGCTCAAGTGTTGATATCGGTAAAGCTTGGAAAGAAATGATCCACAGATATCTTGCTGGGGCATTAGGAATTTTTATATTTATAATATCTTTAATATTCTATAAAAATAATACGCATAAGCTATTTAAGCTATCACTTTTAGTATCATTTTTAGTAATAATGCAAGCAGCACTAGGAATGTTTACTGTTACTTTACAATTACAACCTATTATTGTCATGATGCATTTAGTTGGAGGATTAACTATTATTACTTTATTGTGGCTTTTATATTTAAGAAACAACATTAATAACTATTTTATCGAAAGTAAATCCCTTATAAATATTTCTTTGAAAAAAATAAAAAAACTATCTTATTTTGGATATTTAACTTTAGTGATTTTAATTATACAAGTAATGTTAGGTGGATGGACTAGTACTAATTATGCCGCTTTAGCATGCGCTGACTTTCCAAAATGTAATGCAGCATGGTGGCCACAAATGGACTTCTATAGCGCTTTTATTGTTGAACTAGCTACAGATTTAAATTATGAATTTGGTAGACTAGATAGCCCAGCAAGAGTCGCGATACACTTTACACATCGAGTATGGGCTATAATTGTAGCAGCAATGATAATTAGCTTATCTATTTTATCTTACAAAACGATCAAAATGCCTTCTCAAAAAATAATTTCTCTTTTACTTATTTTTTTCTTATTAGTACAAGTAATATTAGGGATTTTGAATGTGAAAATGGGTTTACCAATATATGTTGCTGTTGCGCATAATGGTAACGCTGCATTGTTATTAATGTGTCTAATAACTCAATTATATTTAATAAAAAGAGTTAAAAGTAACTTGTAGAAATTACTATGTTTAATTTTAAAATTTACAAAGCTTATTTAGAGTCTTCAAAGCCTAGAGTAGTTTTGCTAATGATATTTACATCATTTATTGGCATGTTATTAGCTGACCCATTGCATCTAAATTTTAAAATTTTAATTCTAGGGAATTTAGGTATTGCTTTAATGTCACTATCTGCTGGCTCGATAAATCAACTACTAGATCAAAGAATTGATAGTATCATGCAAAGAACAAAAAGTAGACCATTGGTATCAGGTGTTCTAAAGACTAAAAATGTAGTTTTATATGCTTCTATAATGGCAATTATAGGTTTTTTCATACTATATTTTTACATTAACACACTTACGGCATGGCTAACTTTTGGATCACTAATTGGCTATGCATTCATATACACAATTTATTTAAAAAGAAGTACACCGCAAAATATTGTTATTGGTGGAGCTGCTGGAGCCACGCCACCACTACTTGGCTGGACTGCAATGACAGGGCAGATTGATCTAATAGCAGTAATACTGTTTTTAATAATATTTACATGGACGCCGCCACATTTTTGGGCTTTAGCACTTTTTAGAAAAGAAGAATATTTTGCTGCCAAAATACCAATGTTACCTGTAACTCATGGAGAGCAATATACAAGAGTTCATATAACTCTATACACACTGATGTTAACTATTGTTAGTTTTTTACCTTTTATTATTCAGTTCTCAAGTCATTTCTATCTGATAGGGGCATTGATATTAAACATAGTATTTTTATATTATGTAATAAAAATGCAAGTATCGAAAAATAATTTTTTAGCAAACAAAATATTTAATTACTCTATTATATACTTGTCAGCGCTATTCGGATTTTTAATAGCAGATAGATATTTAGTTTTATTGGCAGATGTTAAAAGTTTTGCTTAAGCTTTAGAATAGATTCATTTTCAATTTGTCTTATTCTCTCTCTAGAAATACCATATTTTATAGATAAGTCTTCCAAAGTGATTTTATTTGATGATAACCATCTGCTTTTTATTATGTCCTTACTTCTTTCGTCTAAACTTCCTATAACTTTATATAACTTATTTGTAAGTAATTTTTTATCATCATTTTCCAAAATTATATCTGGCTCTAACTCATTACTTTTTAAGTAAACAGAGGGAGATAAATTATCTTCATCTTGATCTTCTATTGTTAAATCAGAATTAAACATTCTTTTTTCCATTTCCGTTACATCTTTTAGAGGAACACCTAAGTCTTTGGCAATTGAGGACGCTTCTTGCGATGTTAGGCTTGATAGTGAATTTCTTTTTGATCTTAAATTAAAAAACAATTTTCTTTGTGCCTTGGTAGTAGCTACTTTCACAATTTTCCAGTTTTTTATCACAAATTCATGTATTTCAGATTTTATTGAATAAATAGCAAAAGTTATTAATTTAAGATTTTTATCCGGATCATATTTTTTAACAGCTTTCATTAAACCTATATTGCCTTCCTGAATTAAATCACTTAAATTCAGACCATATCCCGAGTAACTTTTTGCAATATAAACAACATATCTTAAGTTATGCATAATTAGTTTTTTTGCAGATTCAAGGTCTTTAGCATTTGTTAAATTTCTCCCCAAACTAACTTCTTCCTCCGTCGAAAGTATTGGAATGTTCATAACATGATTTATGTAAGTATCAATACTTCCAGTACATGAAGGCAGTGAACTATTGTTGTAATTTAATGTTTTCATATATATTTTTAACTCGATTAGCACTCATTATACTAGAGTGCTAATTAATTTCAAGATTACATAAATAACTATAATAAATCAATGATTTATAGACTAAAAATCCTCATCAAGAAATCTATTAATTACGATCTTGCATGTAGTTACACCTATAATAATAATAAAAAATACCATTAATACAGCCTCTACAAAAGATATATTGAGGAAAGAATATTGTATCTCATATGAATATAGAAAGTCGCCAATAGAGTTAGAAAAATACCTTGTTATAAATTGAGCTAAAATAAAACCAATAAGAAAACAAAGAAAATTTAATACAATAGGAAAATACATATATTCTCTTCGAATATAAGAGTTTCTTGCGCCAATAATTCTATATATTAATATTTTATTTTTATTAGAAGTTACTTCAATTTTTATATAATTATTAATAACATTTATTAAAATTAGTATTAAAAAAATTAAAGCAAAAATTAAAAATTTATATAAAATATTTTTGATGTAAATAGTTTTCTTAAGAAAAATAATATTTGAACTATATGAATCAATATATGCATTATTTTCTAGAAAAATATTCAGATCATTATTCTCATAATCGTAATCATAATCATAATCAATTACCTTTCTTTTTATTATTATAGTTTTTGGTAAAGGATTAAAACTTAAATTATTTACAACATTATCTCTACTATTTATTTTAGAATATAAATTTAAAGATTCTTCTTCTGTATAGAAATCAATAGAAATAATATTATTTTTTTTACTAATATTTTTTTTTATATCATCTACATAGTTATTGGGTATGTCTTTTTTTAAAAATAGTATAATTTTTTCGTGTTCATAGTCTATTAAATTATTATTAATATTTTTAATTAAAATATATGACACTAAAACTAAAGATATTGCTATGGATATAGGTATTATTATTAAAAATAATTTCATGGGATTTTTAAATAATAATTTAGCATTATACTGAAAACATTCTTTGTGATGCTTCATATATGACATTAATGCTTCTAATGAAAGTCTATTCTGAAATAATTTTTTCATTACTAATATTTATAATTTTTTGCTGTAATTCCCTTACTAAATTAAATTCGTGAGTGGCTACCACCACAGTTGCACCATATTGACTTAATTTTATTAACATATTAATAATACTCTTTGATAGGTTTTGGTCTAAATTTCCGGTAGGCTCATCTGCGAGAATTATGTTTGGCCTATGTATTATAGCTCTTGCTATTGCCACCCTTTGTCTTTCGCCTGCAGAGAGGCTTTGAATGATTTTATTTCCTTGGTTATTTAGATTAACCAAATCTAGAACTGCTCTTATTTTTCTGTTAATTTCTTTTCTATGAGATACCAATAATGGTAAAGAAATATTATAATTAACTGTTCTATCTTCCACAAAATAGTTATCTTGCATAATTATGCCAACAGATTTTCTGTAATCTGATATTTCATTATTATTGAGTTTTGTAATACTGAGATCATCAACTAATATATCTCCCTTATCTGGCTTTTCTAAAGCTGATATCAGCCTTAGAAATGTGGTTTTACCAGATCCTGATTCGCCAGTTAAAAAGATAAAATCACCTTTTTTAATATTTATGCTGGTATCATAAAATACTTTTTTACCAGAATATATTTTGCAAACATTGTTAAAACTTATCATAACCATTATGATATATTGTTTTTAGATTTATAGTAATAAGATCTTAAATAAATTTTTTTGAAAGGGAAAATATATGAGTTTTATCAATAATATTAATATTTTAAAATATTTTTTAATTTTTAAAATTTTTGCAATATTAATCTTAAGCATATCATTTGATGCGAGGGCTGAAATTATGGAAAGAACATTAGAGAATGGGCTTCATGTTATCTTGAAAAAAGATGCACGTGCTCCTGTGGTGACAAGCCATATCTGGTACAAGATTGGCTCTGCAGATGAGGTAAGCGGTAAGACGGGATTGTCCCATGCTTTAGAACACATGATGTTTAAAGGAACCAAGAACAATCCTGGTGGAGTATTCTCTGAAATCATTGCCAAGCTAGGCGGTAAAGAAAATGCGTTTACCAGCAAAGACTACACTGCTTATTATCAAACTCTTCCCTCCCAACATCTAGAGCATGCTATAAAATTGGAATCAGATAGAATGTCAAATTTAGTAGTAAGTAAAGAAGATTTTTTAAAAGAAATCGAGGTTATAAAAGAAGAGAGGAGGCTAAGAACTGACGATCAGTCAGAGGGTATTGCATATGAACAACTTTATGCGAGCGCATATACTAATAGTTCATACCATGATCCAATTATAGGATGGATGGAAGATTTAAATAATATGACAGAGAATGACATATCTGATTGGTACGAAAATTGGTACGCACCAAATAATGCTACAGCAGTAATAGTCGGCGATATAGATTTTGATAAAACTATGACCTTAGTGGAAAAATATTATGGTGGTAAAAAAGCAGTTAAAATTAAAGATAGAATTAATAGAAGTGAGCCATTCCAGTTTGGAGAAAAAAATGTATCCATTGAAATAAAAGATAAACCTACTTATTTGATAATGGGTTATAAAGTTCCTAGCTTAAATGCTAAAAATGTAGAAAAGTGGGAATGTTATGCGTTATCAGTATTATCTGGCATACTTAGCAGCGGCCAAAATTCTCGTTTACAAAAAGTGCTCATAAGAGAAAAGAAAATAGCTAGTTATGCAGACTCCGGATACTACATGTTTTCAAGAAATAATCCTTTGTTTCTCATAGATGTAAATCCAATAGTTGGCAAAAAGATAAGTAGAATAGAGGTTGAGTTAGATAAAATAGTGAAAGAGCTTAAAACTAAGCTAGTAAGTCAAAAGGAACTAGATAGAATAAAAGCACAGGTTTTGGCTTCAGAAGTTTATCAAAGAGATTCAATAGATTATCAGGCTAGAGTTTTAGGTATGGTTAAGACATCTATAGGAGATACTAAAATAATAGAGAAATATACTGAAAGTATAGCTTCAGTTACGGCGAAGCAGGTCCGAGAAGTTGCAAGAAAATATTTAGTACCAAATTTAAAGACTGTAGTAAAGGTAAACGAAAACATTCAATAATGAATAATAAAATAATCAAAATAACATATTTTTTAATAATTATGACGCTATCAAATTTAACACAAGCTAATATAGAAATATCTCAGTATGAAACAAAAAACGGTATAAAAGTTTTATATACTAAAGCACAAAATATCCCTATGATTGATATTAAAATTACTTTTGATGCAGGGTCTAATAAAGATGGTGACATTAAAGGTTTATCAATGTTAACTCATAGCTTGCTAGATGAGGGAACTTCAAAAATGAACTCCGAATCTATTGCTTCAACTTTTGAATCTACAGGAGCAATCTTTAATACTTCTGTTAATAAAGATAAATCATCTATTTCTTTAAGATCATTAACTGAAAAAAAATATTTGGATCCATCTATAAAAATGTTTTTAAAGATTTTATCTGATAGTGTTTTTCCTCAAAAAGAGATTAATTTGCAAAAAGATAGAACAATTTCTTCAATAATTGAAGATCAAACGGATCCTAGTGAAATATCTATGAATTTATTTTTTAAAGAAATTTATGGTAATTATCCATATGCGTATCCTTCAATAGGCATGAAAAATACTTTGAGTAAAATAAAAAGAAAAGATATTCAAAATTTCTATAGAAATAATATAAATTCTAGAAACTCAAAAATTGTAATTGTTTCGTCACTCTCAAATAAAGAAGTTATAAGTTTAGCCGAGAAAATATCTAAGTCACTAAATAATTCAGAATTAAAAAAAGATGATGTCTCATCTTCACCAAAAATATTAAAAAATAGCAAAGAAAAATATATTTATAAAAAGTTTAACTCTGAGCAGGCACACATATACATAGGTGGTTTATCTATAAAAAGAGGGTCTAAATATCAACTTCCATTATATGTTGGAAATTATATTTTTGGAGGAAGTGGTTTTAGTGCAAGACTTATGCAGGAGTTAAGAGTAAAAAGAGGTTTAACATATGGAGTTTATAGTTATATATATCCAATGAAAGACGTTGGCCCCTTTGTAATTGGAATTGAAACAAAAGCAGAGCAAGCGCAAGAGTCCGTGAAATTAATTCACAAAATGATAAAGGAATTTCATAAAAATGGGCCAAGCGATAAAGAATTAAAGCACGCCAAAGAAGCTATAATAAATGGTTTTCCATTAAGGATTGATAGTAACACTGATATTTTAAATTATTTATCAATGATTAATTACTATAATTTACCACTTGATTATTTAAATACTTTTACAAAGAAAATATCAAAAATAACTAAAAAAGATATTTTAGAAGCCTTTGAAAAAGAAGTTGACGTCAAGAATTTAGTAACTTTAGTCGTTGGAAATGAAAAAGCAAAAAAATAGCACAGCAAACTTAAAAGTTAAAATAATCTCAGGTTGCTGGAGAGGAAAAAATATTAATTTTCTCGAAAAAAAAGACCTGAGACCAACAAAAAGTCAAATAAGAGAAACACTTTTTAACTGGATCCAGTATGATGTTGAAAACTCCTATTGTTTAGATTTATTTTCTGGAAGTGGTGTTCTGGGATTTGAAGCAGCATCGCGAGGAGCAAAGAAAGTTTTTATGGTTGATAATGATTTAGATGTGGTTAATTGTTTAAATATTCAAAAAAAAAAGTTAAAAGGAGATAATATTTTTATCTTTAATTCTGATTCAGATGAATTCCTTAAAAATTTTAATGAAAAAGTTAGTTTGATATTTCTTGATCCCCCTTTTACAAAAAATATTCTTGATGAAACAATAAAGAGTTTAAGTGTATCAAATAGTCTTATTGATATGTGCAAGATATATATTGAATTACCATACAATAAGAATTTTACAGTGAACATAAAAACTCCAGAAAATTGGGAATTACTAAAGAGTAAAAAATCTGGAGATGTCGCTTACTTACTTTTTCAGCATAATTGTTCTATGATATAGTCTATATAAGATTAATTTTAGATGGTTAACTAATGAATATCGCTGTATATCCTGGTACATTTGATCCATTCACAAATGGGCATAAAGATTTAGTGCAAAGAGCTTCGACGAATATATTTGATAAGGTATATGTTTGTGTAGCTGAGAATTCTAGGAAAGAAACTCTTTTTTCACTATCAGAAAGAATTAATCTTGCAGAAAAATCTCTTATTGATCTAAAAAATATTGAAGTAATTGGCTTTGATGGCCTACTTGTAGACTTTGCAGAAAAATTAAATGCCAAAGTTATTTTAAGAGGGCTTCGTGTAGTGTCAGATTTTGAATATGAATTTCAAATGTCTAGTATGAACAAGAAGTTAAATCATAACATAGAATCAATTTTTCTAACCCCATCTGAATCTTATGCGTTCTTATCGTCATCATTAGTTAAGGAAATAGCGGAACTTGGTGGTGATATATCAAAATTTGTGAGTTCTGAAGTAAAGGACGCATTACAAACAAAATACAAATAATCTATTGACATATACTATTTATATATTATAATATTCTTATATATTATTATTATTATTTAGAAATGGATGGTTATTATGTTGGAACTCTTTATTATGCTTGCAGTTTGGTCTTTAGCCTCAGTATTACTCTATAGACAGTGCCTGGGCAAGTAATCGTTTTTTAAAGAATTGAAGGCCAAGGATGGCTTTCTTCTTTAAAGTTTATGTTAGTCCTCCTTGATATTATAAAAAACAATAGTCTGGTAGGCCCACAATAAAAAACTATTGATTATATAACTTTGACTACAATCCTATATTTGATATAGTAAAAAATCCCATTAAGGGATTTTAAGCTTAAATAATAATAAGGAGGCTTCAATGAGAAAAATAAAAACACTTCTAGGTTTATGTGTTGCAGTTATGCTTTCAGGTTGTGCTGCTGACCAAGCATTACTAGACAGATTAGAGTTAGTTGAAGAAACAGCAAAGCAAGCTATTTCATGTTGTGATGCAAATTCACATAGAATGAACAAAATGTTCTATGATGCGCAAAAGAAATAGTTAGTTAGTTATCTCTGACATTTTTTGCAATAGAAACTCGACCTTTGGTTTATTTTTATTTGTAAAATGTCGCTTTGACAGATATGGCAGGGCTTAGCAGTTCTGCCATATACTTTAAAATCATACTGAAAATAACCGCTTTTTCCATCCACATTTATATAATCATTAATAGAAGATCCGCCTTTTTTTATAGCGCTCTTTAATACTTTTTTAATAGAAGTCACAAGATCTTCGCAATTCTTTTTTGTTAATTTTTTTGATATTTTATCAGGCCTAATTTTGGATAAAAATAAGGACTCTGATGCATAAATATTCCCAATTCCTACTACAATTTTTGAGTTCATAAGAAGAGATTTAATAGCAACATTCCTATTTTTAGAAGCTTTGTAAAGATATGCTGCAGAAAAATCTTTACTTAATGGCTCAGGGCCAAGATTTAAAAATAATCTATTTGTTAGTAAAGGAGACTCAGTTGAGTAAAAAATCATTCCAAATTTTCTTGGGTCATTAAATCTAAGAATTACCTTTGAATCAAGTTGCATCTCAAAATGATCATGTTTTTTTTTAAGTTCATTTCTATTGGCAATCCTTAGGGTACCAGTCATACCAAGATGTATAGTTAAATATAAATTTTCCCCTGAAATAATTATATATTTTGCCCTTCTTGTAATCCCAGTAATTTTTATATTAACAATTTTTTTTGCTATATCTTTTTGTAATTCCCAGCGAAGCTTTTTCACAGAAATAGTGCATTTTAAAATTGTCTTGTTAATTAAATACGGAGTAATTCCGTCAATTGTTGTTTGTACTTCAGGTAATTCTGGCATTTAGATTATAGTCTCAAGTACTATAGGGCTAAGATTTTCATTGTAGCCTAATTTAAAAATAGGAATATCAGTATAATTAGATAATTCTTCAAAGTTATCCAGCGGTGTATTTTTACTAATATTATTTAGAACAATAAATTTTATTTCTAATCCTAGATTTTTAATTGATTGTATTGACAATAAAGTGTGATTTATACACCCTAAAGTATTTTTAACTACAAGTATAATTGGTAAGTTTAGTTGAACTGCTAAGTCAGCTGTTAGTTTTTTATTAGCTATAGGGGAAAAAAAGCCACCACATCCTTCTACAATATTAAAGCTGCTATTATTATATTTATTATTTTCTATAAATTTAATAATGTCATTAAGCTCTATATTTTTATTTTCCATTTGCGCTGCTTTTGGTGGAGAAGCATAAGCTTTAAACATATATTTACATATCTTATCTAAAGAAACTTTTTCAAGCTCTGAAAATTTCATTGCATCTTTGGGCATAAGAGTGTTATTTGGTTCTTCGCATCCAGATTCTACAGGTTTTAAAAAATGAAATTTTATACCTTTTTCAATTAATAATTCGCCAAATTTAAGCATAAACCAAGTTTTTCCAACATCTGTGTCTGTTCCTGTAACCAAGAAACCTTTCATAAATACTCCCAATTATTAAATGTTCATGTGATAATAATACACATGAGTAATGGTAATATAAATAGAAGAAAGTCTAATGTTGTGAAAGTAGGGAATGTTTCTATTGGTGGTGAAAATCCAATTGTCGTTCAGTCAATGACTGACACAAATACTTCAGATATTAAAAAAACATCTAGCCAAATCTTAGAGTTAGCTAAAGCAGGCTCTGAAATAGTAAGGTTAACAGTGAATGATGCAGATGCTATACAAGCAATACCTTTTATTAAGGATAATCTTTTAAAATCTGGTTTAAATATACCATTAGTAGGAGATTTTCATTTTAATGGACATATTTTATTAAACAAATATCAAAGCGAAGCTTCACATTTAGATAAGTTTAGAATTAATCCAGGAAATGTTGGAAAAAAAAATAAAAAAGATAAAAATTTTTCTACTATGATTGAAGCTGCCTGTAAGTTAGATAAGCCAGTTAGGATAGGAGTAAATTGGGGAAGTCTAGACCAGGAGTTATTAGCTAATAAATTAGATATTAATAATAATCTAGTAAAACCAAAATCACTTGATGAGGTAATGTGTGACGTGGTAATAGCTTCTGCATTAGAAAATGCAAAGTTTGCTGAATCTATTGGAATGGGTAAAGAAAAAATTATTATTTCTTGTAAATTAAGTAAGGTTAATATGTTAATAGATGTTTATAAGAGAATATCAAAAATGTGTAATTATGCATTACATTTAGGTCTTACTGAGGCAGGTAGTAATGAACGAGGAATAGTATATTCGGCATGTGCTATAGGACCTTTATTACTTGATGGTATTGGAGATACAATTAGAGTTTCTTTAACAACAGATATTAATGGAAATAGATCTAAAGAAGTTGATGTTGCAAAATTGATTTTACAGAGTTTAGGAATAAGGTATTTTTTACCTGATGTAACATCTTGTCCAGGATGCGGGAGGACAAGTAGTGACTACTTTCAGAAATTAGCTTTTGATATTGATCAATACATAAAAGATAGTATGCCAGTTTGGAAAAAAAATTATCCTGGTGTCGAAAATCTTAAAATATCCGTAATGGGTTGTATTGTTAATGGCCCAGGTGAGAGTAAGCATGCTGATATTGGAATAAGCTTACCTGGAAGAGGAGAAAACCCTACAGCTCCTGTATATATTGATGGGGAAAAGAAAGTAACTTTAAAAGGGGATAATATAACTAACGACTTTAAGAAGATATTAATTAATTATATTGATAATAGATTTAAGCAATAATCCACTATTTTATTTTAGAAAATCTTTCCAATGCTATATTCCTGCTATTACTAAGATTAATTATTGGCTTTATTAAATCATTATTAGTTAATAAGTCTGTCTCATGATCATCAGTGTATAAATCAAAGTTATTTAACCATTTTTTAGTATAAATATTATCAGGATCAAATTTCTTCTCCTGAAGCAGTGGATTAAATATCCTAAAATATGGAGCAGCATCTGTACCACAACCGGAGACCCATTGCCATCCCATAACATTATTTGCAATATCTGCGTCTAACAAATTATCTCTAAACCATTTTTCACCTTCCTGCCATGGTATTAATAAATTTTTTGTCAGAAACGAAGCTGTAATCATACGAGTTCTATTATGCATCCAGCCTGTTTCCAATAGTTCATTCATGGCAGCGTCAACAATCCTAATACCAGTATTTCCTTTTTTCCATTTTTCGAGGTTATCTTTATAATTTACTTCCCATTCAAAATTTTCATACTTTTTATTAAAAGGTTTATCGATAACATATGGAAAATGAAATAATATATAATAAGAAAATTCTCGCCAATATAATTCTTTTATAAAATGTTCTTCGTGCTTACTAAGGGCATGGTTATCATGAAACTTAAAATGATTAATTATTTGATTAGTTGTAATCTCTCCAAAACGAAGATGAGGAGACAGTTTTGAAGTTCCAGATACACTAGGGATGTCCCTAACTTCTTTATAGTTTGAAAGAGATGATTTAAAAAATTTTTCAAGGCTTATATGAGCATTATCTTCTCCAGGAGACCAGTATTTATCAAATTTTTCTGACCATTTATTGTTATTTATTGAAAATACCTTTGAAGTATCAATCTCTTTTTCTTCAATGATGAAGTTTCTAATATTTATCGAAGGGAATTTGAGGACTTCCTTTTGAGAATAAAGTAACTTGCAGTTTTTATAAAAAGGAGAGTAAACTTTATAAGGATCTCCGGTTTTATTTAGAATTAATGCAGGGTCAACCAATGTAGCCTTATTGTAAGCAAATAAATTAATGTTTATTCTTTTAAGGCTTAATTTTAATATTTCCTCTTTTTTTATAAATTCAGGGTGCTTGTTTTGATTAATAAATACAGAATCAAATTTATACTTTTCTATAATTTCTAATGTCTTTTTTATATAATCACCTTGAATTATATGAAGAGTGATTTTCTTCCCTTTCAAATTTTCTTTTAAATGGTCAAGGCTTTTTTTTAGCCACCAAAGGTTAGCTGATCCGTGTGTTTTTAAATATAGATTTTTATCGAACACGAACAGAAAGGTAGTAGAATCATATCCTTTAATGCTCGAATTAATAGCATCGTTATCATTTAACCTTAGATCATTACTAAAGAGAACTAGGGATTTCATTTATTAGTATTTTATACCTTCAACTTTTGTAAGTTTAATCAATACCTCTTCTAGTAAATATCTTGATTTTGCTGCAGTATCTTCAAGTTCCTTATGGATTTCTGCATCTTTTGAATTTCTAGCCTCACATTCAGATGAATATTTTTCAAAAGCAGACAATTTATGTATTAGGTCACTTAAATGTCTAGGACATTCACAATTGATTGTACTTCCAGCAGCGACAATATTTGCAAGATCCTGATCGGTTAATAATCTATCAGTAGAAGTAGACTTTAAATAATCTGCAAAATTATTACTACACCATTCTGTTATATCAGAATGATTTAGCGGCAATGATATCGTTCCTGTATCTTTAGTTGTCAGAGTAGCTATATCGCTTTCTTTACCGAAATCATATGCACATAATAATTTTGACGCTTTTGATTGATTCAAGATTTTTTGGATTACATGAATGGTTCCTTGATTAACTGTTGGAATTTCAACTAGAATGAAGTCTATTTTACAATGGTAGTTTGATTTAATATTTTTTGGGTCTTGGATTACGTCTATCATATTTAATCTCATACTATCTAAACTCTTTTTATCAAGTATCGTCTTTCCTAAAAGTATAAAATTTAAATCATTTTTTCCAGTACTAGAAATAGCTGTCTTACAACTGGATATTCTTTTTTCTAGGTTCTCAAAATTTAAATTTGCAACCGCACTAATAGCGTCTCCGTTATCTACAAGTTTTTTGATAAGTAGAAGTCTATCTATATCAGCTTGTGTGTAAAGTCTATCACCTGCATCAGTTCTTATTGGTTTTACCACTTCGTACCGTCTTTCCCATGCTCTGAGAGTTTCGGGTCTAATTCCAGTAATTTGGGTTGTTAATCCAATTCTATAATTTTGTTCTGTATTCATAATAATAATTTTGTTTAATTAAAGTATAAATAAATATATACAAGGTTACTAATAAATGCAAGTATTATTTATATATATCTATACAATATTTATATTATTATAAGTTATTGTAATATTTGTGTTTAATATATTAAAATTTGTACAGATTTATCTGTACATATTAAATTTAAATGTTATTATGTGTATATGTTTAACAAATTGTACATCCCCTGGAGCATCATGCTCCGCATACTTGTAGCCGGTTATCCGGCTACTTTTTTTAATAAAAATATTTAATGGAGGAATTATGTTTGGATTTGGTGATAAAAATAAGGTTCATAAAGTTACAATAGCAAATACAGGAGAAACATTTGAGGTAACTGGTAAAATTAACTTACTTCAGGCAGCTCATAACGCTGGTATAGAGTGGCCGTGTGATTGTAAAGTAGGTAGTTGTGGAACATGCAGGGCAGTATTAAAAGAAGGAAAAGTTAAAGAATTAGCTGACTTTGCATATACATTAGATGGCGACATGCTTAAAGACGGATATATTCTTGCATGCCAATCATCATTAAAAAGTGACATTACTGTAGAATTAGATAAATCCCAAAAAGCTGTAGAAGCAACAAAAATGTAATTAACTATTAAATTCTAGTTCAACCCCAAAAGGTTGTTCTGGAATTTCATTGTTTTTATAAGCAATATTTCCAGATACAATTGTCGTCAACACTTTTGTCCTAAATGGAACGTCAGAAAATGCTGACCAACCGCATTTATGCATCATAGGCATTTTATCCAGCTCACCAACATCTAGAAAATCTAATAATACTAAATCAGCCCAGTAACCTTCTCTTATAAAACCTCTTTCTTTAACGTTATAACAAATAGCAGGATTATGACAAACTTTCTCAATAATTTTTTCAAGAGAGAAAATACCGTTATGGTAAAGCTCTAAAACCGCTCTTAATGAATGTTGAATTACTGGAAGGCCTGCAGGTATATCTTCGTACTTCCCAGTCTTTTCAGATATTAAATGAGGAGCATGATCTGTAGCGATTACGTCAATATTATCATTATTTACAGCTTCAATGAGTGCAAGTCTATCTGATTCTTCTTTGATCGAAGGATTACATTTTATGAAACCTTTTTTTGTGGCGTAATCTTTTTTTGAATAAAGCATATGATGTATACAAACTTCTGCAGTAATAGATTTTCCTGACACATTGCTACTATTAGAAAAGAAATCTATTTCATCTTTTGTTGTTAGATGAAGAACGTGCAGTCTAGAACCATTATTTCTTGCTAGATTAACAGCTAAAGTAGATGACTCAATACAGCATTCTCTACTTCTAATTTCTGTATGCATTTCAAGAGGTATATCGTCACCATACTTTTCTTTTGCAGCTTTAAAGTTTTTATCAATTATAGGAGAACTTTCACAATGAGTTGCTATTAATTTTGGACAGTGAAGAAATATATCCTCCAGTGACTTTAAATTATCAACAAGCATATTACCAGTAGATGCGCCCATAAATATTTTTACACCACAAGCTCTTTTTGAGGTATTTTTAATTTCTTCGATATTGTCATTCGTAGCACCTAAGTAAAAAGAATAATTAGCAAAAGATCTATTTTTGGCAATTTCAAACTTTTTATCTAACCCATCATTCGTAATGATAGGTGGTTTATTATTAGGCATATCCATATATGTAGTTGTTCCACCTATAACTGCGGCCAATGATTCTGATCTTATATCAGCTTTATCGGTAAGGCCGGGCTCTCTAAAATGCACTTGATCATCTATCATTCCAGGAATTAAATATTTACCTGTAGCGTCAATAACAATATCAGCTTGCATATGAGATAAATTATCCGATATTTGATTAATTCTGCCACTTTTTACAAAGATATCACTTATCTTTCTTTTGTTTTCATTGATGATTGTTGCATTTGTTATTAATATAGATTTCATTGTATTTACTCAATTTATTTAAGTGTATAATTATAAAGCCAATTATGAATTTAAAAATATATAATACTCTATCCAAAGAAAAAGAGCTATTCAAACCACTAGATCAAAAATCTATAAAAATGTATGTGTGTGGTCCTACTGTATACAATTTCGCTCATATTGGAAATGCAAGACCTGCTGTTGTATTTGATATGCTTTACCGCCTTCTAAAAAATATTTATCCCGAGGTTATATATGTTAGGAATATTACAGATGTAGACGATAAGATAAATGAAGCCGCAAGAAAACTAAACAAACCAATATCATTTATCACTAAAAAATATACCGATATATATCACCAAGATATGACTAGTTTGGGCGTACTTCGTCCAAATCATGAACCACGTGTTACAGATAACATTGATCAAATCATATCTATGATACAAAGAATTTTAGACAATAAAAAAGCTTATATAAATGATAGCCATGTTTTATTTGATGTTACTTCATTTGATGAATATGGAAAATTATCTAATAGAGATAAAGATGAAATGTTATCTGGAGCCAGAGTAGAAGTTGCAGACTATAAAAAATATGCTGGGGATTTTGTACTTTGGAAGCCATCTAATAAAGACGAGCCCGGTTGGAATAGTCCTTGGGGCTATGGAAGACCTGGATGGCATATTGAATGCTCCTCAATGGTAGAAACTTATTTAGGTGAAGAAATAGATATTCATGGTGGAGGTCAGGATTTAATATTTCCTCATCACGAAAATGAAATAGCTCAAAGTTGCAGCGCTCATAATAGTAAAAGTTATGCTAGATACTGGGTTCATAATGGTTATTTAAACATGGAAGGTGAGAAGATGTCTAAATCACTGGGAAATATTATTACGGTTAAAGAGTTATTAGAGGAGTATGATGGAGAAGTAATAAGACTAGCTCTTTTAAGCACGCACTATAGAAAACCAATAAACTTTGGAAAAAGTTTATTAGAGCAGTCAAAAAATATATTAAACAAGTTATATAAAAAGCTTAATAGTGAAAGTGATGAAGCTTTAGTATCAGAAGATATTTTAATCCCATTATTAGATGACTTGAATACACCATTAGCAATTTCGAATTTATCAAAAATAAAATGCTCAAAAACACTTAAAAAAAGTGCTAATTTTCTTGGTTTGTTAAACAGAACGTCTGAGGAATGGTTTGCATTAAATAATAAATCCACAATGTCTAAAAATGATATAGAATTACTAATAAAACAAAGAGATGAAGCAAGAAAATTAAAGAATTTTGCAAAAGCTGATGAAATTAGAGACCAGTTAGATAATAATCATGTAGTATTAGAGGATGTTGATGGAAAGACAATATGGCGAGTGAAAAAATGACAAAAATATTTAAAGAAAGAAAAACAGTTGAGCAAGTAGAAGAAGGTTATGAGTTAGCTCCTAAATTCGATGAGGATGGCTTGATGCCAGTTGTCACAACTGATGCAAGTAATGGTGATGTACTAATGTTGGGTTATCAAAATGAAGAAGCGTTAAAGATGACTATAGAAACTGGAGAAGCTTATTATTGGAGTAGAAGCCGAAAATGCTTATGGCATAAAGGCGCAACAAGCGGTTTGATTCAAAAAATTATAGATATAAGAATTGATGATGATCAGGATGCAATTTGGCTTAAGGTAGAGCTACAAGGTTTAGAAGCTAGTTGCCACGTGGGTTATAAATCTTGTTTTTATAGAAGCATACCAACAGGGAATACAAAAGAAGATATTAAATTAATATATAAAGAAGATGAAAAAGTTTTTGAACCAGAAAAAGTATATGGGGATGCACCTAACCCAACAAAACTATAATTATATTTATGGTTCATTTATATCAATCTTTAAAAAACACAGTCAAATTTGGCTTCAAATCTAAAATAATAGAAGATAGTTTAGGTAACTCAGTATCAAATTTTGGGCTAATATTTAAATCAATATTGCTTGGGAATATCCTTTTAAGGTTATTAGAAAATAACTCAGCTAGACCAATTGGTCTAATGTTGCCGAATATAGTTCCTACAGCAATTATCTTTTTTGCTATTCAATATTTAGGTAAAACAGCGGCAATAATAAATTTTACATCTGGCTCAAAAAATATAATCTCTTGTCTTGAAAAGTCAGATATAAAATACATAGTAACTTCTAAAAAATTTATTGACCAAGGTGATATGGGGTCTTTAATTACAAAAATTGAGAACAAAAATTACAAGTTTATTTATCTTGAAGACATTAGAAAAATTTTATCCTTGAAAGATAAGTTATTTGCAATAAAAGATTTTATATTAAATGTTTTCATATCAAAAAAATTAGAAGAAAACCAATCAGCGGTAATTTTATATACTTCTGGCACAGAAAGTGATCCAAAAGGAGTTAACCTTACCCATCAAAATCTTTTTTCTAATAGAATGCAGGTTCTTGAATCTCTTAAAATCAATAGAAATGAAAAATTTTTCACTTGCCTGCCTTTTTTTCATTCTTTTGGACTGGGAATAGGAGTTCTACTTCCCATTTTATATGGATGCAAAGTATTTTTATATCCAACCCCTTTGCATTTTCAGACAATTCCAAAACTTATAAATGAAACTAAATCAACTGTCTTTTTCTCAACCGATACCTTTTTAAAAAAATATATTCCACATATAAATAAATCCACTTTTAATAATTTAAAATATTTAATTGCTGGAGCTGAAAAAGTAGATGTAAGTACACATGAGCAATATCGTGAATTCGGTGTTCAAATTTTAGAAGGTTACGGTGTTACTGAGGCGTCCCCAGCTGTTTCTGTTAACACAAAAGAAAATTATAAAATTGGTTCAGTTGGAAAGTTTATTTCAGGAGTTGATTACAAGATTGAGAAAATTGATGGTTATGAAGAAGGTGGTTTACTCTTTATAAAAGGAAAAAATGTAATTACAAAATATCTTGGTCAATCAGAAGAATTTGATTGGTATAACACAGGTGATGTTGTACGTGTTGATAAAGAAGGATACTTATTTATTTTAGGAAGATTAAAAAGGTTTGCAAAAATAGCTGGTGAAATGATTTCATTATCTCAGATTGAAGAGTTCCCAAAAAAACTTTGGCCTGAAAATACTAGTATAGTTTGCTCAATAAAAGATGAGAAAAAAGGCGAGGCACTAATATTATTAACTGATAATAAAAATTCAAATTTGTCAGAATTATCCAGCTTTATGCAAGAAGCAGGTTTATCAAATCTATATTTTCCAAAAAAAATAAAAATTATAAGTGAATTCCCTATATTAGGCAGTGGTAAAATTAATTTTAGAAGTCTGCAAGAGATTGCAGAATCTTAAAAAAATTCTTTATTTAATCTATTTCCCAAAGAACATATTAACTCATATGGTATAGCGTCTATTGAAGATGACACTTCTTTGATATTTATATTTTCCCCCCATAATTCGACATTTGACCCTACTTGAATATTTTTATCTTGAATATCTATCATAGTGATATCCATCGAAACTCGGCCAACTATATTAAAAAAATTTCCACCAAAAAAAACTTTACCAATATTGCCTAATCTTCTCGGAATACCATCTCCATAACCAATTCCTACTGCAGCAATCTTTGTATCATTTTTAATCTTATAAGTCTGCCCATAACCAATTGATTCTCCTTTTTTACAGTTTTTAATTGAGATTACGGGGGCGGTTAAAGTCATTACAGGTTTAACATTAATTATGCTCGGTGAATTACATGGATTTATTCCATAAAGAACTAAACCAGGTCTTATCCAGTGTTGATTATTATTAAATTTTTTAGAGTATCTAATAGTACCTGCTGAGTTAAAAATACTTAGCTCAACATTCTTTCCATTTACAAAATTCTCTAAAAGACTAATTTGTTTATTTGAGAAATTGTCCTCATCTTCATCAGCACAAGCTAAATGAGTCATAATACCAACTTGATCGCTCACATTTTTGCAGTTCTTAAACACTTCTTCAAAATCTGAACTATGAAAACCTAGTCTATTCATTCCAGTATCTATCTTAATCCACAATTTTATATTTTTTTTGAGAGTTGTATTTTCTATTATTTTTACTTGTGAAAAGTCGTGAATTACTGGTCTAATATTATTTTTAGAACAATATTTATATTCATCTTTATTTGAAAATCCTTGCAAACAAACAATTTCTTTATCTATGTGATTATTTCTTAGATATTTTGCTTCTTCTATTGTTGCTACGGCAAAAGCATCTGACTCTCTAAGTAAATTTGCAACCTCAAGTATGCCATGACCATAAGCATCAGATTTAATCATAGACATTACTTTAGACTTTGGTAAAACTTTTCTTATAGCAGATAAATTATTAATTAAATTATTTTTATTAATTAAGATGGATCCATTCATTTAAAGCCCTCAGGAGCAGAGTATATCTCTGGAGTATAGTTTTCAAATCTAGTACATTCTCCAAGAAATGTTAAGGTAGTTTTAAAAATTGGTCCATTTCTCTGTTTTGCTATTATGATTTCCGCTTTGCCTTTATCTGTAGAATCCTCATTATAAACTTCGTCTCTATAAATGAATGCTATTAAATCAGCGTCTTGCTCTATAGCACCTGATTCTCTTAAATCTGACATAATAGGTCTTTTATCAGTTCTATTTTCTAAACTTCTATTTAATTGTGATAACGCTACAACAGGAACATCTAATTCTCTAGCCAAAGCTTTAAGAGATCTTGATATCTCAGATAGTTCAGTGGCTCTATTTTCAGAATTACTAGATAGCTGCATTAATTGCATATAGTCTATTACAATTAAATCTAAACCTTTTTCTCTTTTAAGTCTTCTTGACCTTGCTCTTATGTCAGTAGGTGTTAAAGCAGGGGTGTCATCAATAAAAATATTAGCTTTAGATAATAATGCGACTGCATTTGTTAGTCTTGGCCAGTCATCATCAGTAAGTTTCCCAGTTCTAATTTTTTGCTGATTAATTCTACCCATAGAAGATATTAGTCTTGTAGATAATTGGGTTCCTGACATTTCCATACTAAAAATTGCTGTTACCGCATCATTTTTCAAAGATGCATATTCAGCCAAGTTCATAGCGAAACTCGTTTTACCCATTGACGGTCTTCCAGCAACTATTATAAGATCGCCTCCTTGTAAACCAGTTGTTTTATTATCAAATTCACTAAACCCAGTTGCTACACCAGTAACAGATTCTCCATTTTCAGCTCGTTCTTCAATTTGTTCCAAAGACTCTTTAACTAAGTCATTGATATTTTGAAAACCGTTATTTGCTTTCAATGATTCTTCAGATATATTAAATATTTTTTGTTCTGCTTCATCAAGTAAAGCTTTACTATCTATTCCACCATCGCGAGATTTTTCAATCAAACTATTGCTTACGTTTATTAGTTGTCTAAGAATAGATTGCTCTCTAACAATACTCGCGTATGCTTTAATGTTAGCTGCAGACGGAGTTTGATTTATTATTTCTGACAAGTATGTTGAAAAAGATTTATCATCCGATATATTTACCTTTTCATTTATGGTAACAATATCAAAAGGAATATTGTCATTAACTAGATTTACAATACATGAGTAAATTTTTCTATGTTCTTGGTTGTAAAAATCATTAACTTGCAAAATATCAGCAATTTGCTCCCAAGCTTCATTATCTAATATAAGGCCCCCCAGAACAGCTATTTCCGCCTCAATAGAATTAGGAGAATTGTTAAGACCTTGAAATGTAAGACTTTTACTCATTATGAACAACCAAGCTTTATTATTCTAATATTTTATATTATCAGCTTTGATTATTTGTTTCGACAATTAGATTAATTATTGCGTTTGTCTCTATACCTAGATGTATACTTATAGAATATTCACCAATTTTTTTAATTGCCCCGTCAGGCATTCTGATCTCTTTACGCTCTATTTCTTGATCGTTAGCTAGAAGTTGCTTCTCGACTTCATATGGGCCAATTGAACCAAACAATAAACCTTCTTCATTTGCTTCTGCTACTATTTTTATAGTAAAACCGTCTAGTTTTTCTTTTCTTTTTAAAGCAATATCAAGAGTCTCTTTAGCAATTTTTTCAAGCTCCTCTCTTTTTTCCTCAAACTCTTTAAGATTCTCTTCAGTAGCATATTTTGCTTTAGCTTTTGGAATAAGATGATTTCTAGCAAAACCAGGTTTTACGTTAACTTTATCTCCTAGGTCACCTAAATTTTCAATTTTCTCAAGTAATATTACTTCCATTAGTATAGTCCTATGTTTTAGTGATTATCAGAGTATGGAATTAGAGCTAAAAAACGTGCTCTCTTAACAGCAGTTGATATCTGTCTTTGGTATTTTGCTTTTGTACCAGTAATCCTACTAGGTAAAATTTTTCCGGTTTCAGTAATATACTCTCTTATAAGATTAAGGTCTTTATAATCAATTTCAGAAATACCTTCCTTTGTAAATTTACAAAATTTTTGTTTTTTAAAATATCTAGACATTTTCAGCTCCACTTTCAATAGAATTTATATTATCTGAACTTGTTTCTACTTTTTTAGTAACTTCTTCTTTATTACTCTCTTCTTCATTAGTTAATATAGATGAATTTTCGGTAATAGCTGCTTTTCTTTGTAAAATCATATTTCTTATTACAGCATCATTAAATTTAAAGTTTGAAGATAACTCTTTTATAACTTCTATACTACATTCTATATTTAGGAGAATGTAATGCGCTTTATGAATTTTATTTATTGGGTATGCTAACTGTCTTCTTCCCCAGTCTTCTTCCCTATGTATTTTACCACCGCTTTTAGAAATGATACCTGAGTATTTTTTTATCATATCAGGAACTTGATCACTTTGATCGGGATGAACTAAAAAAACTATTTCGTAATGTCTCATATTTTTCCTTATGGTTTATTGTCTCTTGGATTTTCCAAGCAGAACAAGGAAAATGCATTTTACAGAATGAATACTAAGACTGCAATTATTTTATTTTTGAGTATATAGTATTGATTAAAATACCTGTTGCTACAGCCATATTGAGGCTTTCAACGACACCATTCATATTAATTTTAAGAGTATAATCACAACTTTCCAAGGTTTTTTTTCTCAAACCATTAGATTCTCCGCCAATAATAAGAGCAATTGGTGTTTTAAAAGACAACTGATTAACATCATTTGAGGCTTTATCCGAAGCTCCATAAATCCAGTAATCATTTTTTTTCAGCATATCAAGAACTCTAGAAATATTTTTCACTCTTATTACCGGTATTGTTTCAGCAGACCCTGCTGCAACCTTTTTAACAGTTTCATTTAAATTAACAGAATCATGGTCTTTTATAATAACAGCAGAAATATTATAGGCATCGCATATTCGTAAACATGCACCTAAGTTTCTTGGATCCGAAACCTCATCTAAAATAAGTAAAATCTGATTCTCATGCTGACTCTTGATAAAACTAATCATATCTTTTTCAATAATTTCAGTTTTCTTCTTAGCAATCGCTAATACACCTTGGTGACTTTTAACATTTGAAATTTCATATATTTTATCATTAGACATTTTTTGAATGGTGATATTATTTTTTTTTGCTTCATTTGATATGGCGTCAAATTTACTTGAACTTTTGTCAGATAAATAGATTTCATATACATCAAATGGTCTTACTTTAAGTAAAATCCTTACTGCATGTATTCCAACAATATTATCTTTACTAGAATTCTTTTTCATTTTTTTGCTAATATAAAATCAATCTTTTTTTCAGACGGGAATGCACTATGTAATTTCACATTAATTTTATCACCTATCTTATATATTTTCTTTGATTTATCTCCAATTAAAATATTCTTTTTTTCATTATAAATAAAATATTCATTTCCTAAACTAGAAATATGGATTAGACCTTGGATTGGCTCTTCTATGACCGAAATAAATAATCCAAAATTAACGATTGAATTGACAGTTGCTGTAAATGTTTTTCCTATAAATTTCGTAGCGTAATTACAAAGCAAAATAGATTGTAATTCTCTTTCAGCTGATTCGGAATTTCGTTCATTTTCGGAGCAAGTTAAACCAATTTTTTCTAAGTTATTAAAATCATACTTTGATTCTTTTTTTTCAATAATATTCTTTATTATTCTATGCACTATTAAATCTGGATAGCGACGTATTGGAGATGTAAAGTGATTGTATGATTTTAAAGCTAATCCAAAATGACCTATATTCTTAGGAGTATATTCTGCTCTCGACATTGATCTTAGTAGTATTGATGTTACAAGATTGTCGTCTAACTTTTTTCTAGCTAATTCTATCAATTTATTTATATCTTCAGTATTAGGTATTTTAGACTTAGAGAGAGTGTAACCAAGGTTTTTTAAGGAAATTGATGCATCTTCAATCTTTTCTAGAGTTGGTTCATCATGGACTCTATAAAGTGAAGCAGATTTATTTTTTTTGATAAAAAGGCTACTTGCAACATTCGCCATTATCATACATTCTTCAATAAGTTTTTGTGATTCTAGTCTAACGTTATTTTTTAAACCTTTTATTTCATTATTCTTATCAAGAACAAATGAAAATTCTTGCGTATCAAAATTAACAGCATTTCTTTTTTCTCTAGATTTTTTAAGAATTTTATATAATTCAAAAAGATTATTAATATTTTCTACAACATTCTTATCTTTAATAATATTTTTATTATTTAAATATTCATCTACTTGGTTATATGTTAATCTTGCTGAAGAATTGATAAGGGCATTATAAAATTTATATGTTTTTATTTTTCCATCATTGCCAATAAGAATTTCAGCAACAATAGTATACTTGTCTTCACTTGGTCGAAGAGAGCATAAATTATTAGATAGTATTTCTGGGAGCATTGGAACAACATAGCCAGGAAAATAAGTAGACGTTCCTCTTTTTCTTGCTTCCTTATCTATATTCGAGTTATTTTCAACATAATGAGCAACATCAGCTATTGCAACATATAACTTCCAGCTTCCTTCAAATTTTTCGCAGTACACAGCATCGTCAAAATCTTTTGCATCTTCACCATCTATTGTTACAAAATCTAGATCCTTTAAATTTTTTCTTTTAAAAGATTTCTTTTTAAATTTTTTCTTTTTATATTCCTGTATATCTTTTGTAACCCCTTTATTCCAGACATTACTAAGATTAAATTTTTTAATAATTTTTTCAATTTCTTCATTAAGTCTGAATTTTATTTTTTTCATATTATATGTTGTTGAACTATATTCGAGGAGAATTTGGGTAGGTGAGTCTTACAAAAAATTTTCAATTTATTTTTTTTAATCCAAAGATTTTTTTGCTTTTGCAATATTTTCTAACTTTATGATACTTATTTTTTCGGAATAGTCTCTTATATCTTGAGTAATTTTCATTGAGCAAAAATTCGGACCGCACATTGAGCAGAAATGAGCATCTTTTGCTGGTTCTTGAGGAAGGGTTTCGTCATGAAAGCTTTTCGCTTTTTCTGGGTCTAATCCTAAATTAAATTGATCTTCCCATCTAAATTCAAATCTAGCTTGTGATAATGCATTATCTCTAAGCTGAACAGCATATTTTCCTTTTGCGAGGTCTGCTGCGTGGGCGGCTATTTTATATGCAATAATTCCTTCTCTAACATCCTCTTTGTTAGGTAAACCTAGATGTTCTTTTGGAGTAACATAACAAAGCATAGCAGTACCATACCACCCTATCATCGCAGCGCCTATGGCCGAGGTAATATGGTCGTATCCTGGTGCAATGTCTGTTGTTAATGGGCCTAATGTATAGAATGGAGCTTCGTGGCATTCATCTAATTCCTTTTGCATATTTTCTTTAATGAGATGCATAGGGACATGTCCTGGTCCTTCAATCATAACTTGCACATCATGTTTCCATGCAATTTTTGTAAGCTCACCTAAAGTTTTAAGTTCTGCAAATTGGGCCTCGTCATTTGCATCTGCAATTGATCCTGGTCTCAATCCATCGCCCAAAGAAAAAGTAATGTCATATTTTTTCATAATTTCACATATTTCTTCAAAGTGAGTGTAAGTGAAATTTTCTTTGTCATAAGTTAGACACCATTTTGCCATAATGGAGCCACCTCTAGAAACAATACCAGTTGTTCTATTTTTTGTTAATGGGATATATTCTTTAAGTACACCAGCATGGATTGTAAAATAATCAACTCCTTGTTCGGCTTGTTCAATTAAAGTTTCTTTATATATCTCCCATGTTAATTTCTCAGCCCTACCTTTAACTTTCTCTAATGCTTGATATATTGGCACTGTTCCAACTGGAACAGGAGAATTCCTCATTATCCACTCTCTAGTTTCGTGAATATTCTTTCCGGTAGAAAGGTCCATTAAAGTATCTCCACCCCACCTAGTAGACCAAATCATTTTTTCAACTTCTTCTTCAATCGAGGATGTTATTGTTGAATTGCCTATATTTGTATTAACTTTAACTAAAAAATTTCTGCCAATAATCATTGGTTCAGATTCAGGGTGATTTTTATTTAATGGAATAACCGCTCTTCCTTCAGCAACTTCTTTTCGAACAAATTCTGGAGTTATTAAAGTTCGTTCTTTAAAGTAGTCGCCGTTTTTTTGATTCATTAAATGCTTATACTCTTCATCATTAGCTATCCTATCAAGAAGTATATTTTCCCTAATAGCAATGTATTCCATCTCTGGAGTGATAATTCCTTTTCTAGCTAGATGCATTTGGGTACAATTATCTTTAAATTTCTTTGATCTTTCAGTTATCCACCCTTCTCTCAATTTATTAATACCCTTGCTCAAATTGATTTTATAGTTGTCATCAGAATAAGGACCAGATGTGTCATAAATAGGGATAGGAGGGTTATCTTTAGAAGTACCATCGGGATTTTTCGTAGGGTGTTGCAGGATTTCCTTCATGCCAACTTTAACATTATCATCAGTTAGCATAGGTACGTATATTTTTCTATGACATGGGTTATGAATTTTTAACGCATTTGATGAGTTTTTATTTAGCTCAATACTTTTTTCTGATCTTTTAATATTATTCTCAACTGTCATAATGATCCTATAATACAACAAATATACCGTTATTATAATTTAATTGTTAATTTAAACGGATTGTGTTGCAAAAAACTATTATCCAAATAAACTTATCTGACATAAAAGAAGTTTGCAAGTGTATTTGTTATAATTGGTTTGTTTTATAAAGATTATTTGGGAATTAGTATGAGAGTAACAAAGAAAAACATGATTGAAAGCCAGCTGAAGCCTGAAGGGATAAGTTGCCCTGAAACTATCAATTGTATTTCTAAGGTGGATAGAGAGGATTTTGTTCCAAAAGAGTTCGTGGATTCCTCATATGCTGAATATGATATTCCATTGGGAAATAATTATTCAATGTTAAGACCAATAATTACTGCAAAGATTTTACAATTATTGAAAATCACGAAAGGCGATGAAATTTTAGAAATTGGAACTGGTAGTGGTTATCTAACCTGCTGTTTATCCATTATGGGTAAGGAAGTTGATACAGTTGATATAGATGAAAATATTCAAAAAAAAGCCAAACAATCTAATAACTCATACAATACTTATAATATTAATTATATTAATGAAGATATTTTTTCTAACTGGACTCCACAAAAAAAATATGATGTTATAATTATTACTGGATCAATAGATTCAAGAATTGAAAAACTTGAAGATGCCTTGAACGTAAATGGACGAATGTTTGCTGTAATTGGACAGTATCCTGTAATGAATGTAAACATCATTAAGCGAGTTTCAGAAGAAAAAGTTATATTTGATCAGTCGTTTGAAACAACATTAGAACCATTAAAAAATATTAACAAAAAAAGTTATTTAAATTTTTAATATAATTAATTTTATGATAGAAATGACAGCTCTTGAGCTTAATGAATACATTGCCAATAATTCAAATATTGTATTAATAGATGTAAGAGAAACATGGGAGTACAATGTTGCTTATATAAAAGATTCAATTCATATTCCTATTTCAGAAATTCAAAATAGAATGCACGATTTCAATGAAGACGAAACAATAGTTTTTATATGTCACCATGGAGTAAGAAGTAGAATGGTTGGTAATTATTTTCAGCAAAACGACTATGAAAATATAATTAATTTGAGAGGTGGGATAGATTCTTGGGCTAAGACAGTTGATAATCAAATGGCGGTCTATTAAATAATTTTATTATGAAATACTTTATGCGCTTTTTTTATTTTTTGATTTTATATATTCTTCCTATTAATATTGTCTATGCGGTAGATTTAATCGAGGTGTACAATATTGCTGTTAAGAATGACCCAGAGCTAATGGCTTCGGAAGCTAAACATAAAGCTACAATGCAAGATTATCCAATAGCAAGGTCATATCTATTACCTAATTTAAAATTTTCAGCTAGCAGTCAAAGAACAAGAGAGTCTATTGATGGCTCGGTATACGGTAGATCAACTTCAACAACTCAATTTACAACGGATGAATATAGCATAAACTTGAAGCAGCCTTTATACAGAAGAGATTTATTTGCATTGCTTGAAAAGTCAGAATATGAAGTTGCAAAGTCGCTTGCTGAAAGAGATGCAGCACGACAAGATTTAATTATTAGAGTTTCTGAGTCTTATTTTAATATATTAGATAGTATAGATAATATAAGCTATGTTAAGTCTGAAAATGTTGCAATAAAGTCTCAATTAAGTGAATCAAAAAAAAGACTCGAGGTGGGATTGATTGCTATAACTGATTATGCTGAAGCTCAAGCATCCTACGATTTGTCAGAAACAAAATATATTGAAGCAGAAAATTTAAGTGACCTTTCAAAAGAGTCTTTGTATGTCTTAACAGGCAAGCAGTTTAAAAAATTTTCATCTTTAACGCTTGATATAAAAGTTAAAGATCCGAATCCAGATAATATAAAAGCTTGGGAAGATTTTGCAATTAAACAAAATTTAGAGTTGTTGGCTTATAAACGAGCACAAGACGTTGCAATAACGAATCTTAAGTACGAGCGATCTAAACATTTTCCAACCCTTGATATATATGGGGCTGTGAAAGAAACAGACAAAGGAGGAGGTTCATCTGGTGCTTTTGAATCTAATAATGATTACATAGGTATAGAACTTAACATCCCAATTTTTATTGGCGGTAACACGTATTATAATAGTAAAAAGGCATATTATTTAGAAGAACAAGCAAGATACAATTTGATAAAAAAGAAAAGAGAGATAGTTAGAGATTCAAGACAAGCTTTTTTGAACCTAAAATCTAGTATAAGTAAAGTTAAAGCGTCTAAAAAAGCTCTAGAGTCTAATGAATTATCAGTGGAATATAATAAAGCGGGCTTTGAGGTTGGAACAAGATCAACAACGGATGTTTTATTGGCGTTAAAAGATCTTTTTAAAGCAAAAAAAAATTATTCAAAAGCAAAATACGAATATCTAATAAGTAATTTAAAGCTAAAAAAATCAATCGGCACATTATCAATAGACGATCTTGAGATAATTAATACTTGGTTAAATTAAATGATAGAAAAATTTATTTATAAATTTACACTACTACTAATTTTTCCAATAGTTTTTATTTACACAATTTATCAATGTATTTTTGTAGATAAAAAATATTTTCTAAATAGATTTGGTATTATATTAAATTTAAGAAATAAAAATAATTTATGCATACACTGCGCTTCATTAGGTGAAATTAATGGAGCCAAAGAATTGATTAAAGAGATAGCAAAAGATAATAGTATTTTGATATCCACAAATACATACTCTGGAATGAGGCGCGCAAAAGAATTATTCCCAGAACTTGATGTTGTATATTTCCCTTTAGATTATAAATTCTGTATTTTCAGTTGGTTAAAATTTTCAAAAGTAAAAAATATTATTATATATGAGACCGAAATATGGCCAAATTTTTATAGAATATTTGCCAGTAAAGAAAGAAAACTAGTCCTTATAAATGCAAGAATTAATAAAGATTTGCATCAGAATAGAATTGCTAAAAGAATTTATTCTCAAGCTCTAGTAAATTGTGATTTAATAATTTGTAAATCTGAGTATGAGAAAAAAAAGTTTTTAAGTTTTGATATTAATGAGGAAATTTTATTAGTAACTAGCAACCTTAAGTACTCATATAAGCCAAATAATGATAGTGATAGAAATCCTTTAGGCATTAAAAAATACTTTTTAATGGCCTCAACACATTCACCTGACGAGCAATATTTTAGAAAAGCAATTTCAGAACTAGCAAATAAAGACGTAACTACTGTAATTGCACCGAGACACGTAAAAAAATCAATGAAAATATATAAATATTTTCAGAAGCAGGGTACAACTCCACATTTATATACCAACCTGATTAAAAATAGAAACATAAGTATTAAGAGTGGCAGTATTATAATAATTAATAAATATGGTATTTTGTCTAAATTTTATAATGAAGCAAAATTTGTTTATGTTGGCGGAGGATTTTCTAAGAGGGGAATTCAAAATATTATTGAACCATCATCCCACGGGAATATACTTTTAGTTGGCCCCAATATTGATAATTTTTATGAAGAGATTGAAAGCTTAGTTAAAATTAAATGTGCAACAATTATTCCACGAACACAATATGCGGAGAGAGACTGTAATTTTCATATAGAACGTTATAATAGTATAGATGATGAAACACTAAAAAAAATGGGCAAAGTAGGTAAAGAATATAACTTAAGGTTTAAAAATGTTTTAGAGAAATATATAGAAATTCTAAGAAGTAAAAAAATTATTAACTAAAACTCTTTATTATTCTTTTCATTTCATTATTATAGTTCTCTAGTTTTAACAATGATCTTTCTAATCTCATAATACTTTTATTAAATAATTTTTTTTCATAAAAAAAATATGACTTATCAAAGTCTATTAAGTGGAAATTATTTTTATTATCTATAAGAATATTTTTCGCGTTTAAATCTGCATGATAAACATTATGTTTATAAAAATCTTCTAATGTATTTTTTAAGATAGACCACAATTCGTAATTCATTTTATTATTTATAACAAAATCATTAAGAGTTCCGACATTTTGAATTTTACAAGTTATCAAACTGGCAGTATATGTAAATTTTTTTTTAATTACTTCAAGTGCTGCAGGCTTTGGAACCGGAAGATCTTTGGAAAATAAACTATTTAAGAAATTGTATTCTTTAACTGATCTTGTTGAAGCAAGAGAATCAAAAATATAATTATCATAAGAAATTTTTGAAGCAAATCCACCACGAATATAATGTTTTAGAATGTATACCTTATTATCATATTCTATTTCATAAGCTTTGCCTCTTCCATTAATTTCAGATTTGATTAGTCCTTCTTTAGTTATATAATCAATATTAAATAATTTATCAGTGAAGTTATTAAAGATCTTAGAGTTATATTGTATATATATATTCTTATTTTTTATAATTTCATCCATTACTCATTATATGCAAAATAATAAAAAAAATGTAGGTAATATATGTATTTTACGTACTTCCTCGTTGGGTGATATATGTCATATGATGCCTTTTATTTATACTCTTAGAAATGAATATCCAAAAGCAAAAATTACTTGGATAATTGGAAAAAATGAAGCTGATTTTTTAGGTAAAATAGATGGTATTGATTTTATAATATTTGATAAAAGTAAAACTTTTAAATCCTATATTGCAATTATAAAAAAATTAAAAGACATAAAATATGATGTATTATTTATTATGCAGGTTTCTCTAAGAGCTAACATTGTAAGTTTATTTGTAAATTCGGATGTTAAATTAGGTTATGACTTAAAAAGATCTAGTGACTTGCATAGTTTTTTTTCTAATAGGAAAATAAATAGTTCCCCACATATGCATGTTGTAGATGTATTTTTAAGTTTTCTTCATTTTTTAAATATTAAGACAAGTGATTTCTTGTATAAATGGGATATTAAAGACAGATTTTCTAAAGAACATTTATTCAAAAATTTTATTGGTTTACAAAAAAAATACTTTGTATTAAGTCCGTGCTCAAGAAGCAATAATCGCAATTGGCTAATTGAAAGGTATGCGACAGTTGCTGACTATATAACTGTTAATTATGGATTACAGTGTGTTTTATCATCTTCACCAAGCGTCAAAGAAAAAGAATTTATAGAAGAAGTTATTAACCATATGAATACAGCACCTTTAAATCTTTCAGGTAAAACAAATTTACATGAATTTCTAACCTTAGTTAAGAATTCTGAATTATTGATTAGTCCAGATAGTGGACCAATACACATAGCAACATGTGTTGGTAAACCCGTAATTGGATTATATGGTGTTACAAATAGTGTAAGAGCAGGCCCATACAACAGTAAAGATCTGTGTGTTGATAAATATAATGAAGCTTTATTAAAATATAAAGGGATAAATCCACATGAGGCAAAATGGAGATTTAAGAATAATAATAGTAATGTTATGAGTTTGATTAGTGTAGAAGAAGTAATTAAAAAAATAGATAAGTATTTTACAAAAAGGAGCATAGATTGATAATCGTTACAGGAGCTGCAGGATTTATTGGTTTTAATATCGCAAAGAGATTAAATTTGATGGGCATAAAAGATTTAATATTATTTGACGATAAAGAAAAATTTAGTAATCCAAAAAAATTCTCAGATCTAAATTATATAGATTATAGGCATTACACAGACCTAAATAACCTTAAGAATATTCAATGTATATTTCATGAAGGTGCATGCTCAGATACCATGGAATATAATAAAGATTATATGATGGGTATAAACTATGAATATTCAAAAGAAATTTTCTCAATAGCAAAATCAAATAAAGCAAAATTTATATATGCTTCTAGTGCATCAGTTTATGGTTTAAATGAAAATTCCCAGGAAATAGAAAAAAATGAATCGCCATTAAATATTTATGCAGAGTCAAAATTATTATTCGACAAATTTATAATTAATCAAGACTATCCTGCAGTTGGACTAAGATATTTTAATGTTTATGGGCGAGGTGAAGAAAATAAAGGAAAAATGGCATCTATGGCTTACAAGATGAATCAAGAGTATCTGGAATCAAAAAAAATATCTTTGTTTAAAGGTACTGGAGGATATATGGACGGAGAGCAGAAAAGAGACTTTATTTATATTGATGATGTGGTATCAATAAATATGTTTTTTATGAATGAATCTTTTCATGATGTATATAATGTTGGTACAGGAAAAGCAGAATCTTTTAATGAAATAGCAAAAAATATTTTCAAATATTATAAAGATGAAGATCTTAATTTTAATTACATTGAAATGCCTGAATACTTAGTACCAAAATATCAAAATTTTACACAAGCAAATATTTTGAAATTAAGAGAGGCTGGGTACAGTTACGATTTTTTTAGTTTAGAAGAGGGTATTAAAAATTATTTAAATGATTTGAATACATCATCAGAGTGAATATCAACCAAGCAATTATAGTGACCATACTTACATTTTTTCTCAAAGCATGGGCTGCATGACATTCCTTTATAGTGAATATCTTTATTTTTAGTAAGAGGGGGAGTAAAATCAGGTGATGTAGATCCATATATAGATATCGATTTAGTATTCGTTGCTGCGGCAAGATGCATTAAACCTGAATCATTAGAAACACAGAATTTAGAAATATGCATCAAATCTACCGCGTCTGCAATAGAAGTTTTGCCACATAAATTGACCATATTTTTATTGGTAACAATATCATTACCGATAGACTTTTCATTATTACTTCCCAATATTAGAATTTTAAAATCATTATTTAGTTTTTTACCAAGTTCTCTGAATTTATTAACTGGCCACATCTTGGACGGCCCAAAAGCTGCGCCAGGAGCAAATATAATAACTTTTTTATCTTTTTTTAAATCATATTTTTCAGATAAATTTTTAATA